>Ga0255338_1000311_pt1 | contig 179281 bp, 161 predicted proteins | sample MeOH1_35cm_T4_19_FD_203715 | JGI IMG/M metagenome (GOLD analysis project Ga0255338, IMG submission 203715) | Sandy soil microbial communities from University of British Columbia, Vancouver, Canada - MeOH1_35cm_T4_195 | ecosystem: Engineered > Artificial ecosystem > Sand microcosm >... | reverse complement strand
CCCGCTTGCCACATGGGAGGCGTCCATATAAGTTGTACGGCGCCGTCCCCAGGCCGAGCCGCTTCGCGAAGTCGTAGCGAAGCGAAGACCGCCACAGTATGAGCCGCTGCCGGGTACCGCCTGCCGCAGCGCCTCACATGGACAGCGATCCTTCGCGGAAAGCTGTTTTATCGAGCCAGACGTTCACCAGAACGGGCCGGCCCTGCCGGGCCATTTCGCGCGCTTCGGCAAGAGCACTCGGCACCTCGCTCATGTGCTTGACCAGGATGCCGTGCGCGCCAAAACCGGCCGCCACCGCGTGATAGTCGGTGCGAGCGAGCACCGTGGCGACATCGTCGTGCAACATCTTGACCTGCTCGCGCGCGATCTGCGTCCAGCCTGCGTCGTTGCCCACCACGGCGATCACGGGGATGCGGTGGCGTACGAAGGTGTCGAACTCCACCAGGCCATAGCCGCAGGCACCGTCGCCGAAGACGATCCAGACCTCGCTGTCGGGCCGCGCAATCGCGGCGCCCAGCGCGAAGCCCGCGCCCACGCCCAGCGTGCCAAAGGCGCCCGGGTCCAGCCAGCTCAGCGGTCCACGCGCATGCAGCACATAGGACGCAGTGGCCACGAAGTCGCCGCCGTCCGCCACCAATAGCGCCTTGTCCCCGGCGGCCTGCTCCATCGCGCGCAGCAAGGCGATGGGGTTGACGAATTCACCCGGGTCCGCGGCCTGCTGCACGATCTCGGTTTCACGCTCTTCGTCGCGGGCGCGCAGCTGGGCCAGCCAGTCGTTCCAGCGCACCGAATCGGGCGGCGCGGCCTGCGCCAACTCCTGCAGGAACACGCCCGCATCGCCGATGGCGGCGATATCGGGGCGGCGATTCAGGCGGGCGTCCCGCGCGCTGCGGTTGGCGGCGATCAGCGTGGCGCTTCGGCGAACGTGCTTGCCGTAGTCCAGCCGGAAGTCGCAAGGCACGCCGGCCAGCAGCACGCAATCGGCTTCGCGCAAGGCCTGCCGCCGCTGGTGGCGCAGCAGCAGGGGATGGTCGCGCCCCAGCAGGCCGCGCGCCATGCCGGAGAGATAGACCGGCACGCCCAGCCGCGCCACGGCCGCCGCCAGGGCGTTGGCCTGCGCGGCCTGCACCACCGCCTGGCTGCCGATGACAAAGAGCGGGCGCTGCGCCTTGGCCAACGCGGCGCTCGCCGACCGCAATGCGCCTTGGGCAGCGCGCGGCGTCGCGACCGCATGCGCGCGCACCGGCTGCGGCACTTCGCTGCCTTCGAACATCTTGCGCACGTGCCGGTTCAGGTAGAAACGCAGCGCGCGATCCGCGATGCCGTTGCCCTTGCCGGCCGCGTCCGCGTACCACTGGCGGATCGAGGCCTCGTCGTAGAGCAGATCGACCGGGCATTCGACGAACACCGGGCCGGGCACGCCCGAGCGCGCGACCTCGAAGGCTTCCTCGAGCGCGGGCCCGAGGGCGCGCACCTGCACGACCTTGCGAAAGAGTTTCACGTGCGGCGCAACGAGCGGCCGCTGGTCGATGTCCTGCAACGCGCCGCGGCCCTGCAGCGCGGTGGGCGCGGCGCCACCGATCAGGATCACCGGCGACTGCGCGAGCTGCGCGTTCTTCAGCGCCGTGATCGTGTTGGCGATGCCGGGCCCGGCGGTGACCGCGGCCACGCCCGGCAGGCCGGAGAGCCGGGCCGTCGCGTCGGCCGCGAACACCGCGGTCGCTTCGTCGCGCACGTCGACGACGCGGATGCCCCGGGCCTTGGCGGCGCTCAGGATCGGCGAGATGTGGCCGCCGCAGAGCGTGAAGAGGCTGCGCACGCCGTGCGCTCGCAGCACGTCGGCCACGCGGTCGCCACCATGGCGCGAGGGTGTGGATGTCATCAGCGGTTCAGGCCCATTGAACGGTCTGGCCGGCAGAATACCAGCTGTCCACCTGGCCGGCGACGGCCGCCTCGATGCCGTTGCGGCGGATCTTCATCGTGGGCGTCAGCAACCCGTCCTCGATCGACCACGGCGCGTGCGCAACGACGATCATCGCAAGGCGTTCATGCGGCGCGAGCTCACGGTTGACGTCCTCGCGCAGCTTCGAGAGATCCTGCTGCACCTTCTCGCGCACTGCACGGTCGCCGATGCGCGCGCGCAGGTCCTCGGCCAACACCACCATGGCGTAGGGCTGGGGATGGCCCACGCCGGAGACCATCGATTGCTCGATGATCGGGTGCGCGTTCAGCCGGTTTTCGATCGGCGCCGGCGCCACGTACTCGCCCTTGGCTGTCTTGAACGGTTCCTTGATGCGCCCGGTGACCTTGAGCAGGCCGTCCGCGTTGCGCTCGCCGCGGTCGCCGGTGCGGAAGAACCCGTCCTCGGTGAAGGCATTCGCGTTCAACTCGGGGCGCCGGTGGTAGCCGATGAACTGTCCCGGCGATTTGATCAGGATTTCGCCTGCCTCGCTCAGGCGCACCTGCACGCCGGGCAACGGCACGCCCACATAGCCGGGCGCGTTCTGCGTTTCGCTGGACGTGTGCGAATACGCGAAATCCTCCGTCATGCCGTAGCCCTCGACAAGTTGCAGGCCGATGCGGCGGTACCACTGGATCAGCTCCGCGGGGATGGGCGCCGAGCCGCTGCCCGCCCGCATCACATGGTCCAGGCCCAGTCCCTTGCGAACCTTGTGCCCGACGAGGCGCCCCAGCAGCGGGATGCGCAGCAGGCGGTCCAGCTTTTGCGGCGGCATCTTCGCGAACACGCCTTGCTGGAATTTGAGCCACAGACGCGGAACGGAAATGAAGGTGGTGGGGCGTGCCCGCTGCAGGTCGGCGAGGAAGGTCTCGGGCGACTCGGCGAAGAAGACATGCGTGTTGCCGTCCATGATCGACGCACACTCGACCCATGCCCGCTCGAAACTGTGGGCCAGCGGCAGGTATGACAGCATGCGGTTTTCGACGTCGCCGACGATGGCACGTGTGTGGGCCGCCATCCCTTGCGAGGCACGCGTCACGGCGTCGAAGGTTAGCATCGCGCCCTTGGGCTGGCCGGTGGAGCCAGAGGTGTAGATCAGCATCGCGAGTTCGCCAGGGCCGCGGTGCGGTTGTTCCGCCAGCGGCTCGGTGCGGCCGACGATGGCGTCCCAGTTGTCGAACTTCGTCGGTGGTGCCAACGGGAAGGCAATGCACGGCAGGCTCGCCGGCACGGCGCGCTCCTGCTGCGGCCAGATGTCGAGCTTGCCGACGAAAAGCAGGCTGGCCCCGCTGTCTTCCAGCACGAAGCGCACGATCTCCGCCGTCTCGGTAGGGAAGATCGCCACCGTCGTGCCGCCGGCCATCCAGATCGCCAGTTCGGCCATGAAGAAGTGAGCGCAGTTCTTGGAGAGGATGGCGATCTTCGCGCCGGGCTCGAGACCCTGGGCGCGCAGGTGGCTGGCCATTCGCAAGGCCTGGTCCACCACGTCGTTCCAGGTGTAGTCGATCACCTTGCCGCCGCCGACGGGTTGGGTCAGGTAGACCTTGTCGGGGTGGGCGGCGCGGTTGTCGAACACCCGGTCGAGGATCAACTTGCGCTGGTTCATGGCGGTGCATCCTTCTTTTTCGATACGGTACGCGCTCTGCAGGGCACCGGCCACAGGTGTTGTCCCAATGGCTGCGCGTCTTTGCGCGGGGTCAACAGCCGCGCGTGTTTGGTTGGCGGGATCAGGGCAACGGGGCGCTCTACTCCGCGACTGTCCCCCGCCGCCGGGAGGGCGGCTCCTCCTTGATGTCGCTGCGTAGAGCGCCCCGCCGCCCTGATCCATCCACCGTGCGGGTGTTCGATCGTCGAGCGAACCAACGCTGCGCCAAGGGCCGTGGATGGCGGGTGGCCGACGCAGTGAGGTCAAGGAGGAGCCGCCTCCCGCGGCGGGGGACACGAACGGAGTCGGCCACCCGCCGTCCACGGCCCGCCGCTCGCACATCCCGCTTGCTAGCTTCGAAGTGTTAACGGGCCCTAGTCACTGCGCGGGCGCGCCCGCCTGGAACCACTGCGCGATCAGCGCGCGTTCCGCCTCGGTGATGCCCGTGGCATTGTTCATCGGCATCAGCCGCGTGACGACGACCTGCTGGTAGATCGATTGCGCGTGCTGCCGCATGGCTTCGGCTGAATCGAGGCGCACATTCTTCATCTGCACCTGCGCGCCGTGACACATGAAGCACCGCTGCTCCACCACATGGCGCACGGCCGCGAAGTCAGCGCCTGTCGAAGCGACGGCCGGCGTGGCCGTGGCAGCGTCCGGCCGCAGCCACACCATGACGGCTGCGATGACGATGACGCCGGTCACCGCGTACGGCAGCGGATGGCGGTTTCGCCCCAGCTTCCAGCCGTGTCGCATCACGAAGAACTGCCGGATCGCCGCGCCTGCGAACATCATCAGGATCAGCACCAGCCAGTTGCGCGGATGGCTCCAGGTGAAGCTGTAGTGGTTGCTGAGCATCGAGAACAGTACCGGCAGCGTGAAGTAGGTGTTGTGCACGCTGCGCTGCTTGCCGCGCTTGCCGTGGATGGGGTCCACGGGCTGGCCCGCCTTGATCGAGGCGATCACCTTCTTCTGGCCGGGGATGATCCAGAAGAATACGTTGGCGCTCATGGCCGTGGCGATCATCGCGCCCACCAGCAGGAACGCGGCGCGGCCCGCAAACCAGTGACACGCCAGCCAGGACGCGATGCAGACGAGCACCAGTACGAGCGCGCCGACGATCGCGTCTCCGTTCTTTCGTTGGCCGAAGACGCGGCAGATCGCGTCGTAGAGGATCCAGAAGACCACGAGGAAGGACAAAGCCACGCCGACCGCCGCGCCCGGCGACCAGGCCATGAGGCTCTTGTCGATCAGGTAGGTGCTGGCGCTCCAGATGTACGAGACCGTGAACAGCGCGAAGCCCGTGAGCCATGTGGTGTAGCTCTCCCAGAAGAACCAGTGCAGGTGATCGGGCAGCCTGGGCGGCGAGACGTTGAACTTGACCGGGTGGTAGAAGCCGCCGCCGTGCACGGCCCACAGTTCGCCGGAGACGCCCTGCTTCCTCAAGTCTTCATCGACCGGCGGTGTGAGGCTGGAATCGAGAAAGACGAAGTAGAACGAGGAGCCGACCCACGCGATCGCGGTGATGACGTGCACCCAGCGCAAGAGGAGGTTCGCCCAATCGAGGAGGTAGCTTTCCATCTTGGTTCAATGGTGGAAGGCCTGCTCACCACTGCGGGCGCTCTGAGCAGTTGGGACCGCGAACAACAAGAGCTCCGCTGCGGTCTGTGCACCGAAGTGTATACAGTTCGTGAGGCCGGCGCCAGCACCGCGCATCAGGGTTTGCCCGGAGGAGCGACTTGCAGAATTTGCGCCGCCACGCTGACGGCGATGACTTCCGGCTCCTTGCCGGTGATGCCGGGCAGGCCGATCGGGCAGGTGACCTGCGCCAGCTCGGCACCCGTGAAGCCCCGCTCCTCCAGCCGGTGGCGAAAGGTGGCCCATTTTGTCTTGCTGCCGATCAGGCCGACGTAGGGCAGATCGGCCCGCTCGCGTTGACGACGCAGGCATGCCGCCACCACGTCGAGGTCTTCGGCGTGGCTGAAGCTCATGATCAGCACACGGGAGCCCGCCGAGAGATCCGCAACGGCGGCATGCACGGGATCAGAGTGCTCGCACGTGACGTTGGCGGGCACATGGGCTGGGAAGATCTCGTCGCGGCTATCGACCCAGGTCACGGCGAAAGGCAGTGAAGACAGCACGCCCGCGAGCGCTTTGCCGACATGGCCGCCGCCGAACAGCGCCAGGGGCGACAGCCGCGGCGCCAGCCGTTTCTCCAATGCGGGAATGTCGGCCGCGCCCACACGCTCGAACCGCAGGCGCACCACGCCGCCGCAGCACTGGCCGAGGCTCGGGCCCAGTGCGTACTGGCGCACGGGATCGCCATACGCCCCGGCCAGGCGTCCGCGCGCCTCGTCGATGGCCTGGAACTCCAGGTGGCCGCCGCCGATGGTGCCTACGACATCGCTGGCGAAGACCGCCATCCAGGCGCCGATGTCGCGCGGCGCAGAGCCTTGCGTACCATCAACACTGACGAGGACGGCCTCTTCGCGAACGAGCCTGGATGTGACAACATTCATGCTGCTGGAAAACTCCTGGCATCTATTCGAAATAAACGTAGCGAACGGGTAACAGCGGTCGTCCGAACGAATAGTTTCGCGTTCAATACCTCAGCTGTAACCGCGCCGCAGAAAAGCGCACCGATCCGGAGACGTTCATGAAGCATATTCCCGACCTGCGCCATTCGCTGCCCGCCGCGCTGGCGGCCTTGGGCGCCGCCATCGTGGCGGGCTGCTCTTCCTCCGTCCCGTTGACGCCGCCCGCTGCCCGCGCACCCGCCCCGGTCGAGGGCCCCTCCGAAGCGCAGGTAGCAACGGCGCCGCAGGTTTCCCGCCCGTCCAACGCCACCACCCCCCGGGCCTACCGGGCGGACGCCGCTTCGCACCTGTACGGACTGAACCAGGAACGGATCTACAAGGGCCGCATGCCCCCGCTCCTGTACGCCATCGGCGTGCTGCAGGTGGAAGTGGACGGACGCGGCAACGTCCGCAAACTGGACTGGATGCGCGCGCCCAAACACGCACCGGAAGTCGTCGCCGAAATCGAGCGCACCGTGCGTGCCGCCGCACCCTTCCCCGCACCCGCGCGCATGGGCAAGGTGGTCTACACGGACACGTGGCTCTGGCACAAGAGCGGCAGGTTCCAGCTGGACACGCTGACCGAAGGGCAGGATTGAACTTGTCATCCCGGACTTGATCCGGGATCCAGGTATTTGGCCTACCGCCATGGATTGCGGGTCAAGCCCGCAATGACGGGCCTGCACGTCACGATCCCCGATACGTCGAGTAGCTCCACGGGCTGACCAGCAGTGGCACATGGTAGTGCTGCTCGGGATTCGCCACGCCGAAATCCAGGCTCACCTGGCCCAGGAAGGTCGGCTCCGGCAGCGCCACGCCGCGCGACTTGAAATAGCCCGCAACGTCGAACACCAGCCGGTACGTCCCCTTCTTCAGGCTGGCGTTGTCGTAAAGCAGGCCATCCGGGTTGCGCCCATCCGCGTTCAGCGTGAAGCGCTTGACCAGCGTCGTGATCTCGCCCTGCGTGGTGTAGAGCGCCACCGCCATGCCGGCCGCGGGGCAGCCATGCATAGTGTCCAGTACGTGCGTGCTCAGGCCCATGGCGCTCTCCAAAGATTGTGGACCGCAGTGTATACACTTTTCTGAATTGCGGCTATCATGCCGCTCCATGGAGTCGTCCACCACGCATTTCATCGTCGAGGCGCTGACCCGTGCCATCGTGGAGCACCGGCTGCAGCCCGGCACCAAGCTGGCCGAGCAGAAGCTTGCGGACCACTTCGGCGTGTCGCGCACACTCGTGCGCCAGGCGCTCTTCCAGCTTACGCAGAACCGCCTCATCCGCATGGAGCCCGCGCGCGGCGCCTTCGTCGCGGCGCCTACCGTCGAGGAGGCGCGGCAGGTGTTCGCCGTGCGCAGGATGCTGGAAGCAGAGATGACCCGTGGCTTCGTGCGCGAGATCACCCCCGCCAAGGTGCGCGCCCTGCGCGAACACATCGCGGCCGAGAAGGCGGCCGAAGACACCGCCGACCGCAACGAACTGCTGGGCGACTTCCATGTGCGCATGGCCGAGCTGACGAGCAACGAGGTGCTGGTGCAGATCCTGCGCGACCTCGTCTCGCGCAGCTCGCTGATCTCCCTCATGTACCAGCGCGAGGGCGCCGCCCGCCACTCGCAGGAGGAACACGTGGAGATCGTCAAGGCCCTGGCCGCCAAGGACGAAGATCGCGCCGTGCGACTGATGCAGGAGCACCTGCTGCACGTCGAGGAAAGCCTGGCATTCGATCGCAAGGTGCCCACCCACGACATCGCGCTCGCGCTCGCCTGAGCCCCTTCCCATGATCTACGACAGCACCGCCTCCTATCCGCGCGACTTGGTCGGCTACGGCCGCAACCCGCCGCATGCCCAATGGCCCGGCAACGCACGCGTGGCCCTGCAGTTCGTGCTGAACTACGAGGAAGGCGGCGAAAACTCGCTGCTCCACGGCGACGCGGGCAGCGAGCAGTTCCTCTCCGAGATGTTCAACCCCGCCAGCTACCCGGCGCGGCACCTGAGCATGGAAGGCATCTACGAGTACGGCTCGCGTGCCGGCGTGTGGCGCATCCTGCGCGAGTTCGAAAACCGGGGCCTGCCGCTCACGGTGTTCGGCGTCGCCATGGCCTTGCAACGGCACACGGAGCTGACGGCGGCGTTCAAGGAACTGGGCCACGAGATCGCCTGCCACGGCCTGCGCTGGATCCACTACCAGAATGTGGAGGAAGCCGTTGAGCGAGAGCACATGGCCCAGGCAATGCGGATCATCGAGCAGCTCACGGGCGAGAGGCCCCTGGGCTGGTACACCGGCCGTGACAGCCCCAATACCCGGCGGCTGGTCGCCGACTACGGCGGCTTCGAATACGACAGCGACTACTACGGCGACGACCTGCCCTTCTGGATGAAGGTGCGCAAGACCGACGGCACCGTGGCGCCGCAACTCATCGTGCCCTACACGCTGGATGCGAACGACATGCGCTTCTCGCTGCCGCAAGGCTTCGCGCAGGCCGAGGACTTCTTCATCTACCTGCGCGACAGCTTCGATGCGCTCTACGCCGAAGGCGAACACGCGCCGAAGATGATGAGCGTCGGCATGCACTGTCGCCTGCTGGGGCGGCCGGGCCGCATCGTGGCGCTGAGGAAATTCCTGGACCATGTGCAAGCGCACGATCGCGTGTGGGTGTGCCGCCGCATCGACATCGCGCGCCACTGGAAGCAAACCCACCCTTATCAAGGCTGACCGTGATCACCCTCGACCAACTCAACACCGCGCCGCCGGCGCAAGCCGCGCTGATGCTGGACGGCATCTACGAACACTCGCCGTGGATCGCGCAAGCCGCGCTTGCGCAGCGCCCCTTCCGCTCGCTGGCCCACCTGAAGCACGGCATGGCGCGAGTCGTGGCCGACGCCGGGCGCGACGCGCAACTGGCGCTGCTGCGCGCCCACCCCGAGCTCGCGGGCAAGGCGATGGTGGCGAAGACGCTCACGGCGGAATCGACCCATGAGCAAGGCAAGGCGGGCCTTTCCGATTGCACGCCCGATGAGTTCGCAAAAATCCAGAAACTCAACGCCGACTACAACGCCAAGTTCGGGTTCCCCTTCATCCTGGCAGTGCGCGGACCGCGCGGCACCGGCCTGACGCGCCAGGAAATCATCGAGACTTTCGAGCGCCGGCTGGACAACCCTTCCGATTTCGAGATGGCAGAGTGCCTGCGCAATGTGCACCGCATCGCCGAGCTTCGGCTGAACGACAAGTTCGGCGTGGAGCCGGTGCTCGGAAACCTTGCGTGGGACTGGCATGAGATGCTGGCGCAGCACAGCGACCCTGGTTTTGCCGAGAAGGGCCAGCTCACCGTCACCTACCTTACCGATGCCCACCGCGCTTGCGCCCAGCGCATCTCGCACTGGATGCGCGATTGCGGTTTCGATGAGGTTTCGATTGACGCGGTGGGGAACGTGGTGGGGCGGTACAAGGCGGCAGCAGAAGGCGCGAAGACGCTGATGACAGGCTCACACTACGACACCGTCCGCAACGGCGGAAAATACGACGGGCGGCTGGGCATCTTCACTCCCATGGCCTGCGTGCGCGAACTGTCGCGCCAGGGCAAGCGCCTGCCGTTCAACCTCGAAGTGATCGGCTTTGCCGAGGAGGAAGGCCAGCGCTACAAGGCGACCTTCCTGGGGTCCGGCGCGCTGACGGGCCATTTCGACCCGCAATGGCTGGACCAGAAGGACGCCGACGGGGTGACCATGCGCGAGGCAATGCAGCATGCGGGCCTGTGCGTGGACGACATCCCGAAGCTCCAGCGCAATCCTGCCCAGTATCTCGGTTTCGTCGAAGTGCACATCGAGCAGGGCCCGGTACTCAACGAGATCGACCTGCCGCTGGGCATCGTCACCTCCATCAACGGCGGCGTGCGTTATCTGTGCGAGACGATCGGCATGGCCAGCCACGCGGGCACGACACCGATGAACCGCCGCCGCGATGCGGCCTCGGCCGTCGCCGAACTGGCGCTCTACGTGGAGCAACGTGCGGCGAAAGATGGCGACTCGGTTGGCACCATCGGCATCTGGACGGTTCCCGGCGGATCGACCAACGTCGTGCCGGGGCGCTGCCAGTTCACGCTGGACCTGCGCGCGCCCAACAACGCCCAGCGCGATGCGCTCAGCGCCGACGTGCTGGCCCAACTCAAGGCCATCTGCGAGCGACGCGGCCTGCGCTTCACCGCCGAGGAAACCATGCGTGCGTCCGCCGCGCCCAGCGCACCCGAATGGCAACAGCGCTGGGAGCGTGCTGTAGATTCGCTCGGCGTGCCGCTCTACCGCATGCCCAGCGGCGCGGGGCACGACGCAATGAAGCTGCACGAGGTGATGCCGCAGGCCATGCTCTTCGTGCGCGGCCAGAACTCGGGCATCAGCCACAACCCGCTGGAAAGCACCACCAGCGACGACATCCAGCTCGGGGTCGAAGCCTTCCAGCGCCTCCTCGAAAACCTTGCGCAAGAAATCCAACGATGACCGATTACGACAAACTCGACGCATGGATCGATGACCACTTCGACGAGGAAGTGCGCTTCCTGCAGGAGCTGATCCGGGTTCCCACCGACACGCCGCCCGGCGACAACGCGCCTCACGCGGAGCGCACCGCCGAACTGCTGCAGACGTTCGGCTTCGAGGCCGAGAAGCATCCCGTTCCGCTGGCCGACGTGCGTGCGTACGGCATGGAATCGATCACCAACCTCATCGTACGCCGCCGCTACGGTGAAGGGCGCACGATCGCCCTGAATGCGCACGGCGACGTGGTGCCGCCCGGCGACGGCTGGAGCCGCGATCCCTATGGCGGCGAGATCGAGGGCGGCAGGATCTTCGGCCGCGCCGCCGCGGTAAGCAAGAGCGATTTCGCCAGCTTCACCTTCGCGGTGCGGGCACTTGAATCATTGCGCGCCAAGCTCAAGGGCGGTGTCGAGCTTCACTTCACCTACGACGAGGAGTTCGGCGGCGAAATGGGCCCCGGCTGGCTGCTGCGCAACAAGCTCACCAAGCCCGACCTGATGATCGCCGCCGGCTTCAGCTATGAGGTGGTCACGGCGCACAACGGCTGCCTGCAGATGGAAGTGACGGTGCACGGCAAGATGGCGCACGCCGCGATCCCGCACACGGGTGTTGATGCGCTGCAGGGCGCGGTGCAGATCCTTAACGCGCTGTACGCGCAGAATCGGCTGTACGAGAGCATCACTTCGCAGGTGCCCGGCATCACGCATCCTTACCTCAACGTGGGGCGCATCGAAGGCGGGACCAACACCAACGTCGTGCCCGGCAAGGTGGTGTTCAAGCTGGACCGCCGCATGATCCCGGAGGAACAACCCGCACAGGTGGAAGCGGACATCCGGCGCGTCATCGCGGAGGCCGCGGCGCTGTGTCCGGGCGTCACGGTGGAGATCAAGCGTCTGCTGCTGGCCAAATCCATGCGCCCGCTGCCCGGCAACAGGCCGCTGGTGGAGGCCATCCAGAAACACGGTGAAGCAATCTTTGGCGAAGCCATCCCCGCGATGGGCACGCCGCTTTACACCGACGTTCGGCTGTATTCGGAGGCCGGCATCCCCGGCGTGATCTATGGCGCCGGGCCGCGCACGGTGCTTGAATCGAATGCCAAGCGTTCGGACGAACGGCTGGAGCTCGAAGACCTTCGCCGCGCGACGAAGGTCATCGCTCGGACTCTGCGGGACCTGCTGGCCTGAGCATGGATGCCGGATCACGTCCGGCATGACAAACCTCTTGTGCCGGCGGGTGCATCAGTTTTCACTTTCACTCACGCAACGGCTCGGGAAAACCCTGAGCGCACTTGGCGCCTCTTTGCCTACATTGCTTGTATGCAAGCCTTGTGAGCATTCGGGCTTGCTCCCTCAACCCAACGGAGTCCCGCAATGCCCAAGTTCTTCCGCTCCCTTTTCGGCCAGGTCGTGCTGGCGCTCATCGCCGGCGTCGTGCTCGGCTTTGCCTGGCCCGAAACGGCCGTGCAGCTCAAGCCGCTCGGCGACGGCTTCATCAAGCTCATCAAGATGCTGATCCCGCTGATCGTCTTTTGCGTGGTCGTGCATGGCATCGCTGGTACCGGCGACTTGAAGCGCGTCGGCCGTGTGGGCGTGAAGGCGCTGGTGTATTTCGAGGTGGTGACCACCGTGGCCCTCGCGATCGGCCTGGTGCTGGCGCTGGTCTTCCAGCCCGGTGTTGGCATGAACGTGGACACCAAGGCGCTCGACGCAAACGCCATGAGCGCGTACGCCACGAACGCGAGCAAGCTGACGGGCGGCGGCACGGTGGAATTCCTCATGAAGCTCATCCCCACCACGGCGGTGAGCGCCTTCGCCAACGGCGACGTGCTGCAGGTGCTGCTGTTCGCGGTGCTCTTCGGCTGCGCCTTGGCCATGCTCGGCGAGCGCGGCAAGCACGTCGCCAACTTTATCGACGACCTGTCGCACGTGCTGTTCAAGACCATGGGCATCATCATCAAGCTCGCGCCGCTGGGCGTGCTGGGCGCGATCGCGTTCACCGTGGGCAAGTACGGCATCGGCTCGCTCAAGCAGCTCGGCATGCTGGTGGTGCTGTTCTACGCGGCGGTCATCGTCTTCGTGGTGGTGGTGCTCGGCGGCATCATGCGGGTCTCGGGGTTCAGCCTGTTCAAGCTGCTGCGCTACCTGCGCGAGGAGCTGATGGTCGTTTTCGCGACGACCTCGTCCGACAGCGTGCTGCCGCAGATCATGGCCAAGCTCAAGCACATGGGCATCCGCGACTCGACGGTCGGCCTGGTGATTCCCACGGGCTATTCCTTCAACCTCGACGCCTTCTCGATCTACATCACGCTGGCCGCGGTCTTCATCGCGCAGGCCACCAACACGCCGATCTCGATGGCGGACCTGCTCACCATCCTGGCCATCTCGCTGGTGACGTCCAAGGGCGCCCATGGCGTGCCGGGCTCGGCCATTGTGGTGCTGGCCGCCACGCTCCAGGCCATTCCCGCGATCCCCGCGATCGGCCTGGTGCTGGTGCTGTCGGTGGACTGGTTCATGGGCATCGCCCGCGCCTTGGGCAACCTCGTCGGCAACTGCGTGGCCACGGTGGCGGTGGCCGCATGGGAAGGCGACATCGACCGCGATCGCGCCCATGCGGTGCTGGACGGCGAGCCCCACGCGGTGTTCGACATCGAGGACGAGCCCGCCGCCATCGTGGCGCCGGTGGCCGTCCGTTAAGCTCGAAGCCCCATGTCCAGCCAGACCCACATCGCCCAGCAGGTCGTCGAGGCCATCCTCGCCCAGAAACTCTCGCCTGGCGAGCGCCTGGGCGAGCAGGAGCTTGCGGACATGTACGGCGTGAGCCGCACGCTGGTGCGCGAAGCGTTGATGCAACTGCAGGCGCGCGGCTTCGTCGAGGTGCGGCCGCGCAGGGGCTGGTACGTGGTGGAGCCTTCCGTGGAGGAAGCGCGTGACGCGTTTTCGGCGCGCCGCATCCTGGAGGCCGGTATTCTTTCAGCGGTGGACGAGAATGCCGCGCAAGGCAAGCCGATGCAATCGGTGATCCGCACGCTGCGGCGGCACATCGTGCAGGAGCAGCAGGCCATCGACGGCGCGGACGCCGCCACGCGCGCCTTCCTGCTGGCCGACTTCCACGTCTGCCTGGCCGAATGCATGGGCCACCGGCTGCTGTGCGATGTGCTGCGTGACCTCACCGCCCGCACGACGCTCGCCGCGACGCTCTACCAGTCACAGCACGACGCGCGGCAATCCTGCGCCCAGCATTCGGACATCGTCGCGGCGCTCGAAGCGCGTGACTTCGCGCTGGCGCGCGAGCGCATGCTGGCCCACATCGGCAATGTGGAGGAGGCGCTCAACCCGCAGGCGCCCGCCCTGCCCGACCGGCTGAAGGCCGCGCTGTCGCCCATCGTGCTTCCCGAGCGCTCACTGTCGCGCTGAGCGGGCGATTCCCCGCCAAAACGTCAAAACTGCTCCGCCCGAGGAATCGGGCACGGCATTCGCTTGATCTGGGGTTTCCACCTATGCGGCACTGGAATGGAGCGCATACGATGAACTGTATACAGTTTTGTGCACATTCTTCAAAGGAGTTCCCCATGAATCAAGGAAACTACCAGGTGCCCCAGGGCTACAGCCCCAACCTCACCAACGAGGACCTGGCCCCGACGACACCTGAGCAGCGCCGCTGGGGCGCGTTCAGCATCTTCAACGTGTGGACGTCCGACGTGCACAGCCTCTGGGGCTATTTCCTCGCGGCCAGCCTGTTCCTGCTGTGCGGCAGCTTCATCAATTTCCTGCTGGCCATCGGCATCGGCTCGCTGGTCATCTATTTCCTCATGACCCTGGTCGGCATGGCCGGCGTGCGCACCGGCGTGCCCTACCCGGTGCTGGCCCGCGCCTCGTTCGGCGTCTGGGGCGCAAACTTCCCCGCCGTGATCCGCGCGATCGTGGCGTGCTTCTGGTATGGCGCGCAGACGGCAGCGGCGTCCGGCGCCATAGTCGCGCTGCTGACGCGCTCGCCGGCGATCATGGATTTCCACAAGAGCGTCCATTTCCTCGGCCACTCGGGCCTGGAAGTGATCTGCTACGTGATCGTCTGGGCGCTGCAGCTGCTCATCATCCAGCGCGGCATGGAGACAGTGCGCAAGTTCCAGGATTGGGCCGGCCCGGGCGTGTGGCTGGCCATGCTGGTACTCGCGATCGGCTTGTGCGTGAAGGCGGGCGGCTTCTCGTTCGACAGCGAAATCCCGATGGACGTGCTGCTGGAGAAGACCAAGGACGCCGGCGTTCCCGGCACGCCCGGCTCGCTGACCTCGCTGATGGCCGTGGCCGCGATCTGGATCACCTACTTTGCCGCGCTGTACCTGAATTTCTGCGACTTCACGCGCTATGCGAAGAACGAAGCGGCCGTGAAGAAAGGCAACCTGTGGGGGCTTCCCGTCAATCTGCTGCTTTTCTCGCTGGTGGCGGGCGTGACCACCATCGCCGCCTACAAGGTCTATGGCGAAGTGCTGATCCACCCCGACCAGATCTCCGCCAAGTTCGACAGCTGGTTCCTGGCCGCCATTGCAGCCTTCACTTTCGCGGTCGCGACGCTGGGCATCAACGTGGTCGCGAATTTCGTGTCCGCGGCCTTCGACATCTCGAACACTTTTCCCAGGCACATCAGCTTCGCCAAGGGCGGCTACATCGCGGCCGGCATCGCGCTGGTGCTCTATCCCTTCGCGCCCTGGGAGGGCAGCGCCGCCTCCTTCGTCGGCGCCATCGGTTCCACCATGGGCCCGCTGTTCGGCATCATCATGGTCGACTACTACCTCATCGCCAAGGGCGTGGTGAATGTCGACGATCTGTACAAGGAACACGGCCAATACCGCTACCAGGGCGGCTGGCACGTCAACGCGCTGGTCGCGGCGGGCATCGGCATCGTGTTCTCCACCATACTGCCCAGCTTCACCACGCTGCTGCCCACGTGGTGGGGCATCTACGGCTGGTTCTTCGGCGTGGCGATCGGCGGCACAGCCTACTACGTGCTTCGCACGATGAGTTCGCGGCCGGAGGTGCCAGCGATATCGTCGCGCGCGTGATGGCCGAGCGGTTGGGGCAAAAACTGGGGCAATCGGTGGTCGTGGACAACCGGCCGGGCGCCGGTGGTTCGCAACGCCGGCGTGCGGCTGTAACCGGTTTCAGAGCTGCAGCGACGCCTGCCCCACGCCTTCGAAGCACGCCACCACGAGATCGCCGGCGGCGGCCGGCAACATGCCGCACCAGGTTCCCGTCGTCACCACCGTTCCGCCCGGCACGACGGCGCCGCTTCGGGTGAGGTGGCGCAGCCATTCAGGCAGCACCCACAGCGGGTCACCCAGCGCGTGGGTGCCCCGTCGCCGCTCGATCGGCCCGGCGCCGATCCGCACCGTGCATTCCTGGTGGGCCCAGTCGCGTGGCGAGAAGGGCTGCCAATCACCCAGCACCAGCGCGCCGTGCGATTGGAGATCCGCCAGCTTGAGCAGCGGCGGCGCCTGCACGCCTTGTTGCCAGCGCGAGTCGACGAGCTCGATGGACACCGCCATGGCATCGACGAGAGAAGCGGCCGTTGCCGGGGTCAGGCGCCCTGCCTCCGCGGCGGTCACTTCGCGGCCAAGCCGCAGCGCGATCTCCACTTCGATCAGGCGAATGTTGCAGTGCCAGGCGCGCGCATCGGCGGGGCTCTGCCACACGCCTTCCGCAGGCAGCGCCGCATGCGTCAGCACGGCGTCGCGCGACGGCCCGCCCGATTTCCAGAACCGGGGAAAGCCGGCTGCCGGCCCCTGCAGTGCGCGGGCGACGAGATCCTGCACCGCATAGGCGCCGGCTGCGTCGTAGAGCGTGGCCTCCAGCGCGGATGCATCGGCGGGCCGGCCTTCGCGCCGTGCGCCCACCAGCGCGTCGGCGACGTTCATCGCATCCGTCCGGTCGGCGGATTCAACCATCGACGCGGACATTCGCTTCCTTCGCAACCTTGCCCCACTTCGCGATCTCCGTGCTCACCAGCTGCGCGAACTGCTCGGGGGAGCCGCCGCCGTCCTCCACGCCGAACGCGTCGAACTTCTCGCGAACATCGGCCATCGCCAGCACCGTGTTGATGTCCTTGTTCATCTTCGCCGCGATCGGTGCGGGCAGTTTGCCGGGCCCCGAAATGCCGTACCAGTTGAACGTCTCGAAGCCGGCGAAGCCCTGCTCCTGCATGGTGGGAACGTCAGGGTAGGCCTTGACGCGCTTGCCCCGCGTCTGCGCCACCGCGATCGCGCGCCCACTCTTCACGTGCGGCGTGGCGGCCGTCATCGTCTCGAAGCTGTACATGATCTGTCCGCCAATCAGGTCCGTGAGCAAGGGGCCGCTGCCCTTGTAGGGCACGTGCAGCGCATCGACCTTGGCGCGCAGCTTGAACAGTTCCAGTGCGAAGTGTTGCGCCGTGCCCGGGCCGGCGGAGCCGAACGTGACCTTGCCGGGCTGGGCCTTGCACAGGGCCACGAGGTCCTTCACGGTTTTCGTGGGCTGCATGGCGCCCGCAATCAGCAGGTTGGGCGTGAGGCCCAGCAGCGCCACCGGCACGAAGTCGCGCTCCGGGTGATAGCGCAGCTTGGGCAGCACGGCCGGCGCCAGCGCGTGGCTGTTGATCGTGGTGAGCAGCAGCGTGGTGCCGTCGCTGGCCTGCTGCGCGACGAACTCGGCGGCGAGCGTGCCGGAAGCCCCGGCCTTGTTCTCGATCACGACGGGCTGTTTCCACAGCTCGCCCAATTTCTGGCCGACCACACGCGCCAGCGCGTCGGCGCCACCGCCGGGCGGGAAGCCAACGACGATGCGGATCGGCCCGCTGGGCCAGGATTGCGCGCGCACCATTGGCGCGAAAGTGGCCGCAGCGATTCCCGCGGCCTGGATGAATTGACGACGTTGCATGTGATGTCTCCGGATTTTCCCTCTAGGGGGTTCGATTTGGTTTCAAAGGCTGGGCCAGCGATCGGCCCAGGGGTGCGCCGCTTCGTAGGCGGCGCCGAGGTCGAGCAGGCGGTCATCGCTGCCGTAACGGCCAACCATCTGCATGCCGATTGGCAGGCCCTCACGCGAGGGTGCGCATGGCAGGGCCAGCGCGGGCAGGCCTGCGGCGTTGACCCAGCCGGTGTAGATGGCGTGGCCGCGCGGGCCGACCTCGCGCCCGTCGATGCGCGGCGGGTAGGCGTCCTGCGCGGGCCAGGGCAAGGCCGCGGCCGAAGGCATCACGATCACGTCCACCTGCGCGAACAGCGGCACGCTATCGCGGCGCAGTTGCTTGACGTGTTCGAGGATCTGCCACAGTCGCGAAGCGGGAATCTTGCGGCCTTGCTCTGCCATGTCCCGATACTTCTGCGAGGCTTGCGCTTCCCAATCGGGATGGCGCTCGAACATTTGTGCCAGGCCGATCTGGCCGACCTGCGGCCACGCCTCGGCGTAGAAGTCGAGGTTCAGCGGCAAGGGCCCGCTCTCGACGTGATGGCCGAGCGAGGCAAGACGGTCCATTGCCTGGCTGACACTGCGCGCGACCTGGGGATCGAGTGGCGCATCGCCCAGGCGCTCGACATAAATGATGCGCAGCGAATCCGTCATCCCGGGCTTGACCCGGGATCCATCCTGCCGCGCCACGGTGGATGCCGGATCGAGTCCGGCATGACAAGCGTGTGCGGCCGCCAATGAGGACCGGTCCACCGCCGCCGGCCCCCGCATCACCTCAAACAGCAAGCGCGCATCAGCGACCGTGCGTGCCAGTGGTCCTATCACCTCGAAGTCCAGCAGCAGGCTGGGCAGCACGTGCTCGCGCGGCACGGCGCTGAGCGAGGGCTTCAGGCCGACGACCCCGGCATGCGAGGCGGGCCGCCGAATCGAGCCGCCGCCGTCCTGGCCGATCGCCAATGGTGCGATGCCGCCGGCCACTGCCGCGACGGCGCCGCCGCTGGAGCCGCCGGGCGTGAGCTCGAGGTTCCACGGATTGCGCGTGGGCCCGAACAGCGGGTTGGCGGTGTAGCCTTCCAACGCGAATTCCGGCACGTTGGTCTTGCCGGCGATCAGCGCGCCGGCCGCGCGGGCCCGGCCGACCGACAGCTCGTCATGGCCGGCCATGTGCCCGCGCAAGCCCGGCGTGCCCCAGGTCGTCGGCTGGTCTGCCGTGAACAGGCTGTCCTTCACCGTCAGCGGGATGCCGTCGATGGCGGACAGCGGCTGGCCGCTCTCGTGGCGCTGCGTCGATGCCTGCGCCTCGGCAATGAACTCGCGGTCACGCCGTGCAATGACGGCATTGATCCGCGGGTTCACCGCTTCGAGCCGCGCCAGGCAGTCCTGCGCAACTTGCAGCGGCGTCAGGCTGCGCTCGCGGTAACGCCGCTGCAGTTCGGTGGCGGGCAGGCGCCAAAGTTCTTCGCTCATACCGTCCTGCCTACATCTTGCCCGGCAGCCAGGTCACGATCTGCGGGAACATCATGATCAGCAGCGTGAACAGGATCATGATGGCCGCGTATGGCAGCGCACCCCATATCGCGTCCTCGATACCGCCCTTGTCGGGCCGGATGCCATGGACCACGAAGAGGTTCATGCCCACTGGCGGCGTGATCAGCCCCAGCTCGCACATCAGCACGATGAAGATGCCGAACCAGATCGGGTCCACGCCCAGCGCCACCGCGATCGGGTAGGTCACGGGGATGGTGGCGACCTGCATCGACAGCACGTCCATGAACATGCCCAGGATCAGGTAGAACACGATCAGCGCCAGGATGAGGCCGGTGGCCGACAGGCCCAGACCCGCCACCCACTTGGTCATCGAGTCGGCGACGCCGGTCAGGCTGACGGTGAGGTTCAGGATGAACGCCGCCATGATGATGAGCAGGATCATGCCGCTGATGCGCGCCGTGGAGATAAAGCAGGTGCGCAGCAGCGTCCAGCCGAGCTTGCCCGAATGCCAGGTGAAGCCCAGCGCCGCGATCACGCCCAGCGCCGCGCTTTCGGCCGCGGTGGCGATGCCGAAGTAGAGGCTGCCCATCACGATGCCGAAGACGACGGCGGGAGGGACCAGGTGCACCAGCGTGCGGATGCGGTCTGCCAACGGCACCTTGGGCTCGCGCATCACCTTGCCACTGGCCAGGCTGGAGATGGCGATCCACACCATGAACGACAAGGTCAGCAACAGCCCCGGGATGATGCCCGCGATGAACAGCTTGCCGATCGAATTGTTGGTGAGGGAACCGTACACGATCATGTTCACGCTCGGCGGGATCAGGATGCCCAGCGTTCCGCCGGCCGCGAGCGAGCCGAGCGAGGCGCGCATCGGGTAGCCGCGCTTTTGCAGCGAAGGCAGCGCCACCGTGCCCACCGTCGCCGCCGTCGCGACCGACGAGCCCGAAGTCGCGGCGAACAGCGCGCAGCTGCCGATGTTGGTGTGCAGCAGCCCGCCGGGCAGGCGGCCGAGCCAGGCCGACAGCGCGATGTACATGCGGTCGGCGATGCCCGAGCGCAGCAGCAGTTCGCCGAGCAGCACGAACAGCGGTATCGAGGTGAGCAGGTTCTCGTTCTGCACGCCCCAGACCACCGGCGCGATCGAATCCATGAAGGGCAAGCCGTAGGCCGCCACCCCGCCGACGATGCCCACCACCGCCATGGAAGTGGCGATGGGCATGCCAATCAGCATCATGCCCAGCATGGCAAAGAAACCCAGGGAGATGATGCCGACGTTCATGGTTTGGCTCCTTCACTGGACTGGCGCACCGCCAGGTCGTCCAGTTCTTCCTTGAGTTCTTCCTTCGCGCTCTTCGGATGGAAATCGTGGTTGAGCGTGTCGATCTCGCCGGTGAACAGCAACTTGCTGGCGCGCAGCGCATAGCCGGTCGCCACCAGCGCGAAGATCACCAAGCCCGCATACCAGACGCTCTGCGGCCAGATCAGCGGTGTGGCCCAAGGCGTTTGCGCCGTGCTGCGGTATTGCATGGTGTCGCCGATCACCTTGAACGCCACGTAGGCGATGAAGATGCCGAGCGCCGCCAGCGACACAATCGAAAACCAGTTCATCCAGGCCTGCACTCGCGCCGGGAATTTCTCATGGAACACGTCCACGCGAATGTGGTTGCGGCCCATCAGCGCGAGGCTGAAGGCGATGGTGGAGCCCACCGCCAGCGCGTAGCCGCCCAGTTCGTCGGCGCCCTGCAGGGAGATGTTGAACAGCTTGCGCGACGCCGTCTCGACCGTCACCACCACGGCCAGGCCGAGGAAGATCATGCCGAAGACGGTGGCCAGCAGGTTCTCGATGCGTTCCTTCATGGCGCTGTCCTTCGTGAGCGACCGCGGCTCCGGCGTTGCCGGGCCGCTGGTGGCGCCCCCTTGAGGAGGAGGCGGCCGAAGGCCGCTTCGGGGGTGGGCCTTTATATCAGTGGCTTGCACGGCCGTGTTCATTTTTGGCTCAGCACGGGGGCGACCGTCGCATTCCACTTCTGCGAGCAGCCGGGGTTGGACTTGTCGCACACCTCGGCCCAGGCCGGCAGCGACACCTTGGCGACGGCGCTGCGCACGAGCTCGAGGTCGGCGGGCGAGACGGCGACGTCGACCAGCTTGAACTTCTTGCCAGTGGTGCACGGGTCCTTGCCGGCGTTGCAGTTCAGCGCGTCCTGGAACAGCTCCTCGGAATACTTCCAGATGTCGTCGGACAGGGTGTCGAAGGCGGACTTGAGCTTGGCCTGCTGGTCGGGCTTGAGCGCGCTCCAGGACTTCATCGTCATCGCATAGCCGTTCAGCGCCATCTGGAAGCCCAGCGGCAGCTGGTGGGTCGTCACTTCCGGCCAGCCGGCGGAGTTGGCGGAGCTGGGACCGGTGATGGCGCAATCGACCACGCCGAGCGAGAGCGACTGGTGCGTGTCGGCGAAGGAGACGGGCACCGGCGTGCCGCCCACCAGTTCGATGAACTTGGCCAGGTTCTGGTCATACACGCGAACCTTCATGCCCTTGATGTCGGCGAGCTTCGAGATTGGTTTCTTGCAGAACAGGATCTGCGGGCCGAACGGCCATACGGCCAGCAGCTTGACGTTGAACTGCTTTTGCAGCTGCGCATCCACGGTGTCGAAATAGGCCTTGGACACCTTGCGGCCGGTGGCGTAGTTGGGCGATGCGCCGACCAGGTCCAGGCCGAGCAGCGTCGGTTCGTCGCGTGAGTTCTGCGAGACGCGCAGCGACACCAGGTCGAACAGGCCCGCCTTCATCACGCGCAGCTGTTCGGTGTCCTTGATGCCCAGCGTATCGATGGGCTTGTAGTCCACGTCGATCGGCAGGCCCGTTTTGGCGGCGAAGTTCTCGAAGAACGGCTGCTCCTTGTTCTTCTGGATGAGGCCGGTGGCCAGCGGCTGGCCGATGGCCTTGAGCTTGATGCGGTCTTGCGCGATGGCGGCAGGCACCAGGCTCGCCGCGAGCAGCGCCGCGGCAAACGCGTTGAGGAGAGGTCGGTATGTCATGGGTAGGCTCCGGTGGTGGTGGGGTGAACGAGGGGACAACGAGGGTGGGGGACAGTCAGGCGCCGCGATCCAGCAGGCGCGAGATAGCGGGCGGCAAGCCGCGGTTCGGCTTGACCGGCGGCGGCGCGAAGCTTCCGCGTGTGGCCTTGCCGGCTTGCAGTGCAACGAGGGTGGCGGCGTGACGCACGGCGCTGGAGACGCCATCGACCACCGGCACAGGGAGCTGGCCTTGCAGGCTGCGCGCGAGCCCCGCGAGCGGCGCTCCGGCCAGGATGATCACGTCGGCGCCGTCGTCATGCACGGCGCGCTCGGCCAGCGCCCTGAGCGCGGGCGCGTGGTCTTCCTGCACGGCGCCGATGCGCTGCAGCGGCTGCTCCAGCGAGCGGATGCTGGCGAGCCGGCTCGCAAAACCATAGGCCGTGACGACTTCGCGGTACCAGGCCTGGATACGATGCGAGATCGCGATGATCGAGAAGCGCTGCCCCAGCAGGTGGGCACTGGCGAGCGCCGCCTCGGTGAGGCCCGTGACGGGAACAGGCAGCGCCTCGCGCAACCCGGAAAGGCCCGGGTCGCCGAAGGCGGCGACCACCACCGCGTCGAAACGCTCATGGTGTTCGGCAGCGAGCTGGGCCGCGGCGTACGCGCCGATCAGCGCCTCGAAGCGCGTCTCAATGTAGGCGACGCCGACGGGGGCCGTGAGCACTTCGATCTCGTCGCCGGGTGCGGCGCTGCGGCGCGCTTCGTCGGCGATGAGCGCGGAGACGCTCTCCGAGATGTTGGGGTTGATGAGAAGGAGCCGCATGGTCGTCACTCCCCCCGGCGGGCCGGCATGAGCGAGGGCGCGCCGCATGCCAGGAAACGGCCGCGGCCGGCGCGTCCGCTGAAGTTCGTGCCGTCCCACACCACCTCGCCGCGGCTGAGCGTGAGGCCGGGCCAGGCCTTCAGGCGCATGCCTTCGTAGGGCGTGTAGTCCACGGCGTGGTGCAACTGCGCGTTGCGAATCGTCACGTCGCGCTCGTCCCACACCACGAGGTCAGCGTCGCTGCCGATCGCGATGGTGCCCTTGCGCGGATGCAGGCCGTACGCCTTGGCCGGGTTGGTGGAAGTGAGTTCGACGAAGCGGCTCAGCGTCATGCGCCCGCCCAGCACGCCCTCTGAGTACAGCAAGGGCAGGCGCGTCTCCAGCCCGGGGATGCCGTTGGGGATGTGGCGGAACGGCGCTTCCTTGCCGCCGGGCTTCTTGCCCTCTGGGTCGTCATAGTTGAAGGGCGCGTGGTCGGAGGAGAACACGGTGAACAAGCCGTCGTTCAGGCCGTCCCAGATGATTTCCTGGTTGGCCTTGTCGCGCGGCGGCGGGCTGCAGATGCAGCGGGCGCCGTGGTAACTGTCGTCGATGCCCAGGTCCTCGGCGGTGAGGAAGAGGTATTGCGGGCAGGTTTCGGCGAACACCGACAGGCCGTGGCCGCGCGCCCAGCGGATCTGCTCGATCGCTTCCTTGCCGGACACATGCACGATCAACACCGGCACGTCCACGAGCTGCGCAAGCGAGATGGCGCGGTGCGTGGCTTCGCGCTCGACCAGCATCGGGCGCGCATGCGCATGGAAGCGCGGCGCCGTGCGGCCGGCGGCTTCCAGCCGCTTGGTGAGCCACTCGATGCAGTCCGCGTTTTCCGCATGGATCATGGCCATCGCGCCATGGCGCCGCGCGACGTCCAGCACGTCCAGCATCTGCCCGTCGTCCAGCTTGAGGTCGTCGTAGGTCATGTAGACCTTGAACGAGGTGTAGCCCTCGGCGATCAGGGCCGGCAGTTCCTGCTCCAGCACTTGCACGGTCGGGTCGCTGACGATCAGGTGGAAGGCGTAGTCGACATGGGCCTGGCCTTCGGCGCGCGAGTGATAGTCCTCGACGGCCGCCCGCAAGGACTGGCCCTTGGCCTGCGCCGCGAACGGGATCACCGTCGTCGTTCCGCCGCAAGCGGCCGAACGCGTGCCGCTCTCGAAGCCGTCAGCCATCTTCGCCGGGCCTTCCATCGGCTGGTCCAGGTGGCAATGCGCGTCCACACCGCCAGGAGTCACCACGCGGCCGGCGGCGTCGATCTCCTGCGCGCCGCCATCCAGGCCCGCGCCCAGTTGCACGATGCGGCCGCCCCGGATGCCGATGTCGCAGTGGAACGTGTCGCTGGCGGTGGCGACACGGGCGTTGCGGATGACGAGATCAAAGGCCATGACCGGCCCCTTCGCGCACCAGCTCGGCACAGGCGGCGCCCGGATATGGTGCCAACACGATTGTTGACAATACGTGATGGTGATTGTTTTGGTGCAGATACAGCATTTCGGACATCTCTTCCTTGGCAATTCGCAATTTCCGGGCCGCCAGTGCAGCGCGATCGGGTTTTTGCACAGGGAAAATAATCGCCGAGAACACCAAAGGTTGCAGTTAGTGTTTACACTGATGTTGACACTTTCAACCAAATTTGCGCTAATCAACCTTGTCGCCACCCGCCATACTGGTTGCTGTACCGTTGGCGCTGGAGGCCACTTGATATGAACCGACCCATCCGACTGGGCGTGCTAACGCCCTCATCCAATACCGCGCTGGAGCCACTCACCAGCGCCATCGTGGCCGCCGTGCCGGGCGCGAGTGCCCACTTCTCGCGCTTCAAGGTGACGGAGATCGCGCTGGACGACCGCGCGCTCGGCCAGTTCGACGACAGCAAGATCCTGGCTGCGGCCGAATTGCTGGCCGATGCCAAGGTCGACGTGATCGGCTGGAGCGGCACCTCGTCCGGCTGGCTCGGCTTCGACGCCGACCGGCGTTTGTGTGAGCGCATCCGCGAACGCACGGGCATTCCCGCCACCACGGCGGTGCTGGCGCTCAACGATCTGCTGGCCCTGCGCAAGATCACCCGCATCGCCTTCGTCACGCCCTACACCGACGACGTACAGCAAAAAATCGTCGCCAACTACCGCGGCATCGGCATCGAAGCCGTGGCCGAGCGCCACCTGGGCATTCGCGTCAACCACGACTTCGCGTCGGTGGAGCCCGAAACGCTGGTAACGCTGATGCACGAGGTGGCTGCCGAGCAGCCCGGCGCCATCACCACGTTTTGCACCAACCTGCACGCGGCGCCGCTGGCGGCACGCATCGAGGGCGAACTCGGCATCCCGCTGCTTGACACCGTAAGCACCACGGTTTGGGGCATGCTGCGCGCCGCCGGCGCGGACCCGGCGCAAGTCAAGGGCTGGGGGGAGTTGTTCCAGTGGCGCTGACGCGCAGCTGCGCTTGTCATGCCGGACTTGATCCGGCATCCATGGTGGTGGCGTGCGCTTCGCGTCGCCGCAGGCGGTACCCGTCAGCGGCTCATGCCCTCGTCATGCCGGACTTGATCCGGCATCCATGGTGGTGGCGTGCGCTTCGCGTCGCGGCAAATCCGCGTGCGGGTGTGCTGTGTCGCGCAATCAGACGAGGCGCCTGCGATGAGTGGTTTTGCGGTCGGCGCGAAGCGCTTCGTCAACATTCTCATCGCGCCTGTTTGAACGCAGCGGCCTCAGGGCGCGAAGTGAGTTGCGCGATGCGACTGCAAAACCGCTCATCGCAGGTTCAGTCGGCCCATAGGGCCGACCGCCTCGTCGCGCGGCACAGCACACCCGCACGCGGATTTGCCCGCGAGGACGTCGAGTGAAACCTCCCCTACCCCCACACGGCCATCGATGCGAACCCCGCCACGCATCGCAATCGCACCCTGCTGCGCATCCCCCTAGAATGCAATCGCCCTCCTCAACCGAAACGCTATCCATGCCCGCCACCGCGCGCACCAGCACTCGCCGCATCGAGCGCGAAAACACCATCGACGAGATCTACGAAAAGATCTACGTCGCGATCCTCGAGCACCGCCTGCAGCCCGGCACCAAGCTGGGCGAGGAGCGGATGGCGGAGATCTTCGGCGTGAGCCGCGCGCGCATCCGCGAAGTGCTGGCCCGCCTGGCGCACGAACAGATCGTGGAGCTTTATCCGCAGCGCGGCGCCTATGTGGCCAAGCCCTCGATCGAGCAGGCTCGTGACGTGTTCGAGGCGCGGCGGCTGATCGAGCCGGCTGTTCTGCGCAGGCTGATCGACACCATCACCCCCGAGAAGATCGCGCGGCTGCGTCAGCACCAGGAGCTGGAAGCCGACGCGCACCGTCGCAACGACAAACGCGCCGTGATCCGCCTTTCCGGCGAATTTCACACGCTGGCCGCCGAACTCGCGGGCAACTCGGCCCTGTCGCGCAGCATGCGCGAGCTGTGCATGCTGACCTGCCTCACGATCTTCCTCTACGACGCGCCGACTGCTACCAGCTGCCGTAACGACGAACACGGAATGATCATCGAGGCTCTGGCCAAACGCGATCGCGCCAAGGCCGAGAAGCTGATGCTGGACCACCTGGACCACATCGAAAGCAGCCTCAAGCTTGACGGCCATTCGGGCGAAGCGGACCTCGAAGCAATCTTCCGCGGCTGACAAGCGGCTTTTTTCAAGCCTTCTCGCGCGACGGATGCGGTAGCGTTGGCACGTCCGTTTTTTAATTATGCATACAAATGTTCCGGCAATTTCAGCCTAGTCTCCCCTTGTGATTGCTGTGCCTGCGGCTTACAGTTTCAATTTGCATACAAAAAGGAACGCCATGTTGAAGCTCGATTTTCATCCCGCCGGCCGCCATTTCCTGCAGATCCCGGGGCCGAGCCCGGTGCCGGACCGCCTGCTGCGCGCCATGAGCTACCCGACCATCGACCACCGCGGCCCCGAGTTCGGCGCGCTGGGCCGGCAGGTGCTTTCCGGCATCCGCACCATCTTCAAGACGCAGCATCCGGTGGCAATTTATCCGGCCTCCGGGACGGGCGCGTGGGAGGCGGCGCTCGTCAACACGCTCAGCCCCGGCGACAAGGTGCTGATGTACGAGACGGGCCACTTTGCGTCGTTGTGGAACAAGATGGCGCTGCGGCTCGGGCTGGAGCCGGAGTTCCTCGGCCTGCCCGATGTTGAGGGCTGGCGCCATGGCGTGGACGCGGGTCGCATCCGCGAGCGCCTGGCCGCCGACAAGTCGCATGTGATCAAGGCCGTGTGCGTCGTGCACAACGAGACCTCCACCGGGGTCACCTCCGACATCGCGGCCGTGCGCCGCGCCATCGACGACGCCGGCCATCCGGCGCTGCTGCTGGTCGACACGATCTCGGGCCTGGCTTCGGCGGATTACCGCCACGACGAATGGGGCGTGGACGTCACGGTGAGCGGCTCGCAGAAGGGCCTGATGCTGCCGCCCGGCATCAGCTTCAATGCACTGTCGCCCAAGGCCCTGGAAGCATCGAAGACGGCCCGGCTGCCCAAGGCGTTTTGGGCCTGGGACGAGATCGTGGAGATGAACAAGACCGGCTACTGGCCCTACACGCCAAACACCAACCTGCTTTATGCGCTGTCGGAATCCATCGAGATGCTGTTGGCCGAAGGCTTGCAGCAAGTGTTCGAGCGCCACGCGCGCCTGGGCGAAGCGTGCCGGCGCGCGGTGCGCGCCTGGGGCCTGCAGATCCAGTGCGCGGACCCGGCCGTGTACTCGCCCGTGCTGACGGGCGTGATGATGCCCGAAGGCGTCGACGCAGACCGCGTGCGCGAGCTGATCTACCGCAGCTTCAACATGTCACTGGGCGCGGGTCTGGGCAAGGTCAAGGGCCGCATGTTCCGCATCGGCCACCTGGGCGACTGCAACGACCTCACGCTGATGGCCGCGCTTTCGGGCTGCGAGATGGGATTGAAACTCGCGGGCGTCAAGCTAAGGGAAAGCGGCACGGCGGCCGCGATGGAGTATCTCGCGGCGACGCGGGTTGAGCGGGACTAGCCAACCCCGTCAAGCCTTCGGCATCGACTCCCACCAGCGCGGGCCAAACCGCCCCTGCAGGAAGGCCACGAAAGCCTGCACCTTGCCCGGCACCAGCTTGGGCGACGGAAACACGGCGTGGATTTCCTGCTCGGGCAGGGTGTAGTCCTTCATCACTTCCACGACCTGCCCCGCCGCCAGTGAATCGCCCGCAACGTAGCGCGGCAAGGCGGCGATGCCAAGGCCGCTGCGCGCCGCCGCGAGCACCGCCGAGAGGTTGTTGGACCGCAGCTTGCCCGTCATCGGCACCGTGACGGGCTCGCCCTTGGCCGATGACAATCGCCACACATCGTCGCCCTGCACGGTGCTGTAGATCAGAGCGTCGTGGCCGCTCAGGTCCGCAGGGCGCCTGGGCACGCCGTGTTTCTTGAGGTACTTCGGCGCAGCCACCATCACCCACGGGTTCATGCCGAGGAAGCGCGCGCCCAGCGTGGAATCGGCCAGCTTGCCCATGCGCACGGCCACGTCCAGGCCCTGTGCCACCAGGTCGGTATAGCGGTCGTCGAAGCTCAGGTCCACCCGCACCTGCGGGTGCTTGGCCATGAAGTCCAGCGCCAGCGGCACCACCACTCGGCGGCCAAAGGCCACCGAGGTGCCGATGCGCAGCAGGCCCTGCGCCTGCGTCTGCCGCATCCGCACGATGCTGTCGGCCTCCTCCACCTCTCGCACGATGGTCTTGCACTTCTCGTAATACAGCGCGCCCGATTCGGTCAGGCTCACGCCGCGCGTGTTGCGATTGAGCAGCCGCACCTTTAGCCGCGCCTCGGTGGCGGCGACCTGCTTGGTCACCGTGGGCTGCGTGGTGGCGAACTCCTTTGCCGCCTTGGAAAAGCTTCCCGTCTCGACGACGCGCACGAACATCTGCATGGCCTGGAGTCTGTCCATCGGCCCATCATAGCCAGCCGGGGGCGGGCCGCTTCCCATAACCCACCGGATACTCCATACTGCACGCTCAGCGAACGGGGCAGCACGCCGCCGCCCAAAAAGAATCGTTCACTGCCAGGGAGTCGGTATCCGAAGTCGAGGAGCCTGCCTCATGCCCAAAGACCCCACCTTGGGGAGCATCCTCAGGCCCTCCAAGGCAACCCTCGCAGCTGAACGCGCCGCAGTTGCTGTAACGGCTGAATCCGCCCTGGCGGATGGACAAGCGCAGTCCCCCCAGGAAGCCTTCACCAACGCCGTGGAGGCCGGGTTGCGCCTGCCCAGATACCGGCAGCTTGCCGGCGCGCAGGATGCTGCAAGGCTGGCGAACGCGATGATGGAGTGCCTCGATCCGCCTGAACTCGATTTCACCTCGCTGCCGGAAGCGGACGCCAGGTTGCTGGCGACTTTTCCCGCGGGAATCTGGGCAGCGCTAAAGCAGCTGGCGATTGCCCAATCCAGCGTCGGCATCACTTCGGTGACCTTGTCCGCGGCGCTGAGCACCGAGCTCGTGTCGAACGCCGCACAGACCTTGACGGAAGGTATGGGGCAGCTGACTGGCCTCACGCACTTGACGATCGTGGACCCTCCACGCGGGCCAATCGACCTGGCTCAGTCGCGCACCATGCCCGAGAGCCTGGCATACGTCCAGATAAGGTGCCCGGCGGGGCCAAAACAATGGGACCTGCACGTAGCGCAACGCGTGGAAGTCTTTGCGGCCGCCAACGCGGTGGCGACGGAGAAATCCACAGTCATCTATTACGGCAAAGACGGTCAACGCAGCGAGCCACGCAGCCTGGCGGGCATCATTTACCGCAATCAGGCCAAGAATTGGGCATTGCGACTCTTGCCGCAAGACATCAGGCTGAATGGAAATTTCGCATTCGTTGGCCGCAACGACTTGAGTCCTGACGAGCGGAAGATCTGGTGCCGGCATCTCGCTATCCATTGGCTGCGAGCGCGGCAAGAGAATCGATCGACGGATGACCCCTTCGATTACGGACCGTTCACGTCGATAGAGTTGCTCAGCGCCGACATGAAACCAAGTCTGGAGGATGACAACGACCGGGTCATTGCGGGGGGCGCAGATGCCTTGTTCGCGCCTGACCAGTTCGGCAAGCTCCTGGCGGAGCAGTTTGGCCGCATGCACGTCGGACAGACCAAGCAATGTATCGTCAATACCCCCAACCACGCACTCGCGCTCGAATTGCGAGTGAAAACCGCCGAAGCAACGAACGGGGTGGCCGGGCCGATCGAGTATGTCGTCAATCTCTACGACCCGAATTTCACCGCCCTGCATCAGCGTTTGATGGTTCCCAAGCTGGACCTGCTGCGTGCAAAAGGCCTGGCAGACTGGATGAGTCCCGGTGCGATGACCCATTACTTCCCCGCGAATGAGAACCCCCTTGGCATGCTTTACTCGTGGTTCGAAGTGGGCGAGACAAGACCTGAGGCGTGCGCGACGGATTTCATCAAGCACGTCCCGGACGAACTCCGGTTGTCACCGCGGGTGATGTTCATGGCATTGACCGCGGGTCGAACCCAGGACGTGAGTGAAACACTGGACCTTGCCCTGGAACATTCGCGAACTGGCAGACTCGACAGCGCATCGTTGGTGCGCTGCATTGCCGCAAAAAGCGACGAAACTCCCGGCCTCGCAGCCGCCGTGGCATTCGGGAGCTCGACCGCAGTGGAACGCTACGTAGGCTGGGTTCTGAACGCCGCCCCCGGCGTCCTGACCGCTGCGCAGCGCGTCGAGCTGCTTCTCGCATCCCTCGAAGACGGCCAGCCAGGGCTGCATTTGACGGCATCGGAAGAGATGGCGGAAGAACGGGCCACACAGATTACCGAATCGATCTTCAACTACGTGCACGCGATCGTGGCATCGCCCAATCTCTCAGCCCGGGACAAGGCGACACTGTGCGCGGCGGGGCATGACGGCCACACGGCCGCACAAGCGGCACTCGAGAACAACAATCCCGCGATCGCGGCCGCCATGGTGTGCGCGATCTTCGAAGCAGAGAGTGACCCGGGCCATCGCGCCCATCTGCTGGCGAGCCTGGGTGTGAGCCCTCGCGACGTGCTTGCTGCCCAAGCCGAAAAGCCTTATCCCAAACTTGCAGACTGGGTCGAAATCCACGAACGCGAGGCTAATCCAGATAACCCTCATCCCGCGCCAATACGGGTTTGGGTTGAGTGATGCCGGCACCGCCCCATGCCTGCTGAATCTCGTCCCACGCCTGGAGTTTGTCGTCCATCTCTTTGCCCAGGGCTTTCACCCTGTCGCGAATCGCACGCAACTGATCGACAGGTGGCCTGCCCGCCGACACCACTGCAAACTGCGATTTGAGCGAGCGGTACTCATCGAAGAGTCTTGTGTATTGCGTGTCCAGGCAGACTGATCGCTCACTGAGCTCAGCAGCCACGCCTTGACAGTGGTTGCGCGCCGTTCGCGAGAAGGCAAGCAGCTCGCGGGCGGTAAGGAAGCGCACAATGATTCTCACCATCGCCACCTGCGCCAGCACCTTCCGGCCCGCTGGCGCCGTGCCAACTTGCTGAGGCGCTGCGCTCAAGGGCAATGGCGGCACTGCCGATTCGCAATGAACTGTCACCGGCTCACACCCCCTGAAACTCGAGCCTTCCGATTCAACAGTCGCCGGGGCAACGTGATGTGCCCCTTCAGCGTCACGAGGGGTCGATGCCGCAGATTGAATCGACCGCCTCCTGCCCGTTGCATCCATTCCTGCCCCTGCTTTTTGTTAAAGGGCGAATTATCACGTGGCAAGGCGATGCAGCTACCGTCGCCACGGCGGCAACGGCTTGAACCGCGCCTGCAGAAACGCCAGGAACAGCTTCACCCTTGCCGACATCCCCGAGCGGCTCGCGACGAGCGCCACGACATCGGCATCCGGCAAGTCCCAATCCGGCAGCAGCCGCACGAGTCGACCCGCGGCAAGGCTTTCCGCGACGTCCCATTCCGAACGCATGACCACACCCTTGCCCGCGATGGCCCATTGCTTGGCCACCTCGCCGTCGTTGCTGCTCAGGATGGCCGGCACCCGCACGGCCACTTCGCCCCGCTTCTTGCGGAAGCGCCACAGCGTCACGTCCTCGTGGTTCTCGCGCAGCACGATGCAGTCGTGGCCGGCCAGGTCCTTGGGCTCCACCGGCGCAGGCCGGCGTTCCAGGTAGCGCGGCGCCGCACACACGTAGCGGCAGTTCGGCGCGATGGGGTAGGCCACCATGCTGGAGTCGGCGAGGGTGCCGATGTGCACGATCATGTCGAAGCGGTTGGCGTCGGCCGCCGACACGACGTCGCTCAAGGTCAACGACACCATGAGCTTCGGGTAGAGGGTGTGGAAGTCGGCGATGGCCGCCGCCAGATAGTGCCGGCCGAACCCCAGCGGCCCGCCCACGTGCAGTGTGCCGGCAACCTCACCCGAGCGCTCGCGCAAGGTGTCCACTAACCCATCGAGGTCCGCGAGCAACTGCACCACGCCCGCGTGGAACAGCTCGCCCTCCTCTGTCAGCGTGAAGCGTCGCGTGCTGCGATGGGCCAGCTGCATGCCCAGGCTGGTTTCCAGGTGCCGCAGCCGCTGCGACACCGCCGATGGCGTCACGTCCAGCCGGCGCGCCGCTTCGGCCAGCGAACCGCTTTCGGTGATGGAGATGAAAAATCTCAGGTCGGTGATGTCGTGCGGCATAGGGAGGTCGCGGGGCGTTGGGAGCCCCACCCTCGATGCTATGCCATCGCCGACCGCCTCCCTTTGAGTTTCCACAAATCGGCCGATCAGCCCCCGCGCGCCTTCTTGAGCGCGTCGAGCATGACGTTGACGGCCTCCGCGCCGATGACCGGCACGTGCTTGTCGTACACGGGCTTGAGTTTGGCGACCAGCCTGGCCTTCTCGGCGGGCGTGAACTCGCTGATGACCATGCCGCGTGCCTTGAGCTGCGCGAGCGATTTCTCGTCCTGCGCGCGGCTGGCGTCACGCTGCACGGTCTGGCCGGCCAGCGCCGCTTCGCGCAGGGCCGCCTGCTCCTGCGGGCTCAGCTGGTCCCACAGCTTCTTGCTGTAGAGCACGAAGAAGGGCGAGTACGCATGGCGCGTCACCGACAGGTACTTCTGCACTTCATAGAACTTCGCGGTTTCGATGGTGGAGAAGGGGTTCTCCTGGCCGTCGATGGTCTTGGTCTCCAGCGAAGTGAACACCTCGCCGAAGGCCATCGGCGTCGGGTTGGCGCCCAGCGTCTTGAAGGTGTCCAGGAAGATCGAGTTCTGCATCACGCGCACCTTGACGCCATCGAAATCCTCGACTTTGCCGATCGGGCGGCGGCTGTTGGTCAGGTTGCGGAAGCCGTTTTCCCAGTAGGCGAGGTTGATCAGGCCCGCCGCCTCGAGCTTCTTGTTGAAGTATTGGCCGGCCGGGCCGTCGAGCACCGCGTAGGCTTCCTGCTCGTTGGCGAAGAGAAACGGCAAGTCGAACGCGCCCAGCTCCTTCACGAAGCCCGCCAGCGCCGAGCCGGACGTGCAGACGATCTCCTGCGTGCCGGCGCGGGTAGCCTGCGCCGCCACCAGGTCACCGCCCGCGGAGCCACCCCAGAAGGCGTTGATCTTCAGCTTTCCGCCCGTCCTGGCGTTGAGCACCTCCTGCATCTTGCGCACGCCGATGGCGACCGAGTGATCCTCGTTGACGCCGTTGGTCCACTTGATGGTTCGCTCCGTGTACTGGGCGAAGCTGGATGTTGCCGTGAAGAGCGCGGCGGCGGCCACGAACATGGCCATGGTTCTGCGTTTGAACATGGGGATTTCCTTTAGGGCTGACGAATGGGGGTGGGGAAAGGGTTAGTAATCGACATGGGAGCCGAGCGCGCGGCTTGCCGCCTGGCGCACCGCCAGGTCGGCCACCACCAAGTCTTGCAGCGCGACACCGGTGCCGTCGAAGATCGTGATTTCGTCCTGGTTGCGCCGGCCGTCGCACAGCCCGGCGATCACCGCGCCGAGGCTTCCGCGGAAGCTGCGGTGCGTGATGAGGCCTGCGCCGAATGCGTGCTGGCACTCACCGATGGTGATCGCCTGCTCCAGTTCGTCCACGAACAGCGAGGCCGCGGCCACCAGCGCCGGATCGAGCTCCTGCTTGCCTTTGGTGTCCGCGCCCATGGCGCTGATGTGCGTGCCGGGCCTCACCCACGACTTTTCCACCAGCGCCTTTTGCGATGGCGTCACGGTGACCAGGATGTCGGCGTGGGCGGCCACGGCCTGCCGCTCGGTCTGCGGCACGTATTCGAGGCCGAGCCCGCGCACCACGCGGCCGAATGCCGCAAGGTTGTCGGCCGACGGGTCCCATGCGTGCACGGTGCGGATCGGGCGCACCGCCATCGTGGCCTTCAGCTGGTAGTGCGCCTGCACGCCCGTGCCGATGATGCCCAGCACATCGCTGTTGCGCCGCGACAGGTATTTGCTGGCGATCGCGCTGGCCGCGCCGGTGCGAACGCCGGTGAGGTAATTGGCGCTGACCAGCGCGCTGGCGCGACCCGTGTCCGCATCGAACAACAAGGTGGACGACTGGTGGTTGGTCAACCCTCGCGGCAGGTTGTGCGGCCAGTAGCCGCCCGCCTTCAGGCCGAGGATGGGCGCGCTGGTGTCGCAGCCGGTCTTGACACCGAACACTGCGTCCTGATAGCCCACTGCCTCGCGGACGACCGGGTAATTTCGGGCCTGGCCGCGTGCCATGGCCGCGAAGGTCTTCTCGACAGCGTCGATGGCGTCCTCGACGCTCACCAACGCCATCGCGTCCTGTTCCGATATGACGATCATGCGATCTTCCTCATGTGGGGATCACCAGCCGCTGATGCGGTGCCAGCGGTCCTTGATCTCGTGGCCGGGGCCGATCACGTTGTAGTAGCCGTATTGCGCCGCAGTGGAACAGGCGTGGTTCGGCAGAATTCGCAGCTGCGTACCCACGGGCAGGTGCAGCGGTTCGCCCGTCGACCCCGGGCGACGCGCCATGACGCCGTGCTCCTGGTTGGCATCGACGAGGATGAAGTCTTGCAGCGGCTTTCCATCGATGTCGCAAACTACGCCATAGCCCTGGTCCACGCGCTGCTTGGCGGTGCCCCGGTCGCGCGACATGGCCATCCAGCCGGAGTCCAGGATCGTCCAGCCCTTGTCCTTCTGGTGCCCGATCACGGTGGCCAGAACCGACAACGCGATTTCATGGGTGCGGCAGACCCCGAGGCCGGCCATGAACAGGTCGAAGAACACGAACACGCCGGCGCGCAGCTCGGTCACGCCCTCCAGGCTGCTTGCGAAAAGCGCGGTGGGCGTGGAGCCCAGGCTCACCACCGGGCAGGCCATGCCGGCCGCGCGGATGCGTTCGGCCGCCTGCACGATGGCAGCGCGCTCCTGCTCGGCCATCGCGCGGATCTCCTCCGTGCTCTTGCAGTCGTACGAGCTACCCGCATGCGTCATCACGCCCCTGACCGGCAAGCCCGCGCGCTCAAGCGTCTGCGCAATGTCGATCAGGTCTGGCGAATCGGGCGCGACGCCCGAGCGGTGGCCGTCGGAGTCGATCTCGATCAGAACGTTGTACTGACGGTCCGTCTTGTTGGCGTGCTCTGCGACGAAGTTCGCGGCTTCCACGCTGTCCAGGATGATCTGCATCCGAACACCGCAATCCTGCAGGGCCGCCACGTGGTCCAGCTTGTTGGGGGAGATACACACGGCGTAGAGAATGTCCTTGACGCCCTGCCCCGCGAAGTATTCGGCCTCCTTGAGGGTGGACACGGTGATCGGCCCTTCGGGCGACTCCATCATCCGACGGGCCACCTCGATGCACTTGTGGGTCTTGACGTGCGGACGGAATGTCACACCGAGCTTGCGCACCTGATCGCGCATGCGTGCGATGTTGCGGTCCATCTGCGCCTCATCGAGCAGCAGCGCCGGGGTTTCCAGCTGTTCGAGCAACTTGCTCATCGTCATGCCTCCGCCGCCTGGGGCTCGCGCGCCAGCACCCGGCCCGGGTGCGCACCGGTCGGCTTGCCGCCGCCCCACACCACCACGCCGTTGACGATGACGGTGTCGATGCCGCGCGCGGGCGCGATCGGCTTCTCGTAGGTCGCCGCCTCGTCGACGGTGTCCTTGTCGAACAGGGTGATGTCGGCAAACGCGCCTTCGCGCAACACGCCGCGGTCCTTCAGCCCGAAGTTCTTCGCCGTGAGGCCGGTCATCTTGTAGATGGCCATCTCCAGGGGGAAGAGCCCGAGCAGGCGACCATAGTGACCCAGCACGCGAGGGAAGCTTCCCCACAGCCGCGGATGCGGAGAGGCGTCGTGCGGCAGGCCATCCGAGCCGATCATCACCTTGTCGTGCTTCAGGATGGTCTGCACATCGGCCTCGTCCAGGCGGAAGTAGATGCCGCCCGCGGGGTTCAGGCGCCGGATCGCTTCTTCCTGGCTCACGCCGAGCTTCTTCGCGATGACATCGAGATCCTGCCCTGCATATTCGGGCAGCGACTTCGACCAGCTCACGATCACGCGCGAGGAGCTCGCCGCGCGGTCGGCCGACAGCACGGTGGAGCCGGCGGTGTAGGGGTAGCAGTCGATGCAGATCGGCTGGTTGGCCATGTTCTTTTCGATGAACGAGAGCGCTTCCTTCGAGCGGCCCTTGTTGGCCTCGCCCACCACCTTGAGGTGCGAGATCACCACCGGCACGCCCACTTCGCGGCCGACACGGAAAGTCTCCTCCAGAGAGTCGATCACGCGGTCGGCCTCGTCGCGCATGTGGGTGCAGTAGATGCCATCGAACTCCTTCAGCGGCTCGCACACGTCGATCACTTCCTCGCACGGCGCGGCGACGGAAGGCTCGTAGAAGAGGCCGGTGGACACGCCGATGGCGCCCGCTTCCATCGCCTCGCGCACCAGCGCGCGCATCTGCCCGATCTGCTCGGGCGAGGCGGGCTTGCCGAGGTCATCCACGGTGGCAACGCGCAAGGTGGTGTGCCCGACGAGCAGCGCGCAATTGGTGGCCGCGGGTTGCTCGCGCAGCTTCGCGATGTAGGAGGCAAATGTCGGGAAAGTGAACCAGCCACCCTCCTCGTCCAGCAGGTTGAGCGGCGGTGTCACCGGCTGCGGGATGGGACGCGGCATTGGCGCCAGCGAGATGCCGCAGTTGCCGGCCACCACGGTGGTGATGCCCTGGCTGACCTTGGGCGCCATGTCGGGGCTGGACAGCATCAGACGGTCGTCATGGGTGTGAGCGTCGATGAAGCCGGGCGCCGCGATGCGGCCGCCGAGATCGATTTCCACTGTGCCGCGCGATGACGCGAGGTCGCCGATGCGCGCGATGCGATCGCCGCGCACCCCGATGTCGCCGGTGTAGCGCGGCGCGCCCGTGCCGTCGACGATGCTGGCGTTGCGAATCAGAAGGTCAAACGTTTCCTGCATTGAAATATTCCCTGAATGGAGTTGGTTATTGCCCGCACAGCGGCGCGCCGTGCATGCCGCACAGGATGTTGAGCAGCTCGGGGATCATTTTTTCGCCGCCGCCGACGTTGGCCGCGGTCATGAAGGTCTGGTGCACCGCTTCGCCCACGAAGGCGCCGACCTGCAGGTCTTCGGCCATGTGCGTGAAGTAGCGCAAATCCTTGCCCGCGTTGATGAGCGAGAACAGCATGGTGCCCGGCTGCCCGCTGTCCAGGAAGGGCTGCAGTCGCTTGAGGACGACGCTGTCGCCGCCCCCTGTAGCCAGCACCTGGGTCAGCACATGGCGGTCCACGCCTGCCTTGCCGGCACAGGTGTAGGCCTCGGCCAGCAGCGCCAGCGTGCCCAGCGAGATGTAGTTGTGCAGCAGCTTCATGCGGTGGCCGGAGCCCACGCCGCCGCCCACGAAGATGTTTTCCGCATAGGTCTCGACCAGCGGGCGGATCATGGCGAGCGTCTCCGGGTCGCCGCCCAGCATCGCGTTGACGTTGCCGTCCTCCGCGTGCTGCGAAGTGCGCGTCATGGGCGCGTCCGCATAGCGGCAGCCGCGCGCCTGCACGGCGGCAGCCACCTTGGCGGTGGACACCGGGTCCGCCGTGGTGGCGTCGACCACGATGGCGCCGGCGCGCAGCCCTTCGAGCAGGCCGTCGGGGCCGTACACGCAGGCTTCCACCTGCGGCGAGCCGGTGACACACATGAACACCACGTCGGCGCCTTGCGCGACTTCGCGCGGGGTCTTCGCGGTGCGAGCACCCATGCCGATCAGGTCCTCCATCGGCTGGTTGCCCGCATGCTCGTGCAGCGTCATCGCGTGCCCGTGCTTCATCAGGTTCTTGGCCAGGCCGTGCCCCATCAGGCCGACGCCGATGAAGCCGAGGTTCTTTCTTTCAGACATATTCATTTCTTTCGATGGTGATGGGCGCGCTCAGAGCAGAGCACCCCGCGCGGCGATCGGCCACAGCGCTTCGACCTTGTCGCCGCGAAAGCAGACCAGCTCGTCGTAGAGGTTGACGGTCGGATCGCAATGACCCGGCACGAGCATCAGCACGTCGCCGAGCGACAGCGCCGCCGCGGCGGGCGTAGCGATCACGCCGTGTTCGTCGGCCGCTTTCACGTACGACAGCTCCGGGCGCTGCCACACGGTGGGCATGCCCGAATCCACGCTCGATGCCTTCAGCCCGGCGTCGACAATCGCGCGCTCGCCGGTTGCCCGGCTCATCACGGCCGTGCGCACGAACAAGGCGTGCTCGAAGGCGACTTCGCCCTCGCCGCGTTGGTTATCGCCGTAATCGCGGTCCATGAAGATGTAGGAGCCGGCCTGGACTTCGTTGAAGACACCGCTGTCGCGCTCGTGCACGAAGGTGCCGGTTCCCGCGCCCGTGATCCGCTCCACCGCGATGCCGGCAGCCTCTATGGCACGGCGCGTCATGGCCGCCGCCTCGCTGGCTGCGGCGATCGCGGCCATCCGCGCTTGCGGTGAGCGCAGGTGCTGCGCGGGGCCGTGGTAGCACTGCAAGCCGGCGAAGCGCAGGCCCACGCTTGCGGTGATCTGCCGCGCCAACCCCACTGCCGCGTCGCCGGGCGCCACGCCGCAGCGGTTTGCTCCCACATTGACTTCCACATACACGTCGAGCGTGACGCCGTGCGCCTGCGCGGCGGCGGCCAGGGGCGTCACCTGCAGCGCATCGTCCACCAGCACACCGATGCGGGCACTGCGCGCCAACTGCGCGAGGCGGCGCAGTTTGGCGTCGCCCATGACCTCGTTGGTCACGAGCACGTCCTTGATGCCGGCCTCGACAAAAACTGCGGCCTCGCTGACCTTCTGGCAACAGATGCCCACTGCGCCCAGCGCCACCTGGCGCAGGGCAATCTCGGGGCACTTGTGGCTCTTGGCGTGCGCGCGCAGCCGCACGTTGCGGCCGCGCAGCGCGTCGGCCATGCGCTGCAAGTTGCGCTCGAACGCATCGAGATCCAGCAGCAGCGCCGGCGTGTCGACTTGGTGCAGCGGGTCGCCGGGTTGGGCGGCTTTCCAGGGGCTCATGCGTTGTCCTTCAGTCGACGCGGGCGCCGGAGAACTTGACGATCTTGGCCCACTTCACGGTTTCGCGGCGCGACATCTCGAGGAACTCCTCGGGCGTGCTGTAGGCAGTTTCGGCACCCAGCGTCCGGAAGCGCTCGCGCACCGCCGGGCTGGCCAGGGCCGTGCGCATTTCCGCATTCAGGCGTGCGACGACGTCCTTGGGCATGTTTGCAGGGCCGACGAGTCCGCCCCAGGCCGTCACTTCGAAGCCGGGCACGCCGGATTCGGCGATGGTGGGAATGTCGGGATAGGTCGGGGAACGCTGCGGCGAGGAGATGCCCAAAGCGCGCGCCTTGCCGGCCTGCACCAGCGGGCCCGACACCGGCGCGTTGACCATCATCAGCTGGATGCCGCCGCCGATGAGGTCGGTCACCGCCGAGGTTGCGGCGCGGTAGGGAACGTGCAGCAGGTGCGTGCCGGTCATGGCCTTGAACAGCTCCACGCCCAGATGCGCCGTGGTGCCGTTGCCGTCGGAGGCGAAAGCCAGCTTGCCAGGGTTCTTCTTCGCGTAAGCAATCAGTTCCTGCACCGTCTTCACCGGCACGTCGTTGTTGACGATCATGAGGTTGGACACGCGCAGCGCATTACCCACGAGCGTCAGATCCTTGTCCACGTCGTAGGGGATGTTGGCGAGCAGCGACCTGTTGGTGGCCAGGGACACGACGTTGGCGTAAGCCAGGGTGTAGCCGTCGGGGGGCGACTTCACGAGGTCCATGGTCCCGATCACGTACGAGCCGCCCGGCTTGTTGTCGATGACGACGGGCACGCCCATCTGCACCGACAGCTGCTGGCCCAGCGCGCGCATCAGCGCATCGGGGGCGCCCCCGGGGGCGGAGGGAACGATGAGCCGGATCGGCTTTTCGGGGTAAGCGGCCAGTGCGGGTAGCGCGGTGGCCAGCCCCGCAAGGAGGAGCGCCGGCAGCAGGAGTCGTCTAAGCATGTTGAACCTCTTGGGGAGTGCGGTGGGTGGATCGATGGAGAACGGGATCAGGAACGGGGTGGCCCGAGCCGCCCGCCATAAGCGGGCCGGCGCGCGGTAAGCAGGCGGGTGACGGCATCGGCGTAAGCGGCTTCGGAATCATCCTGCGGGTTGTAGCCCAGCACGCGCCGGGCCGATTCCAGCGACCAGAATGCGCGCGTGTTGTCGGAAATGCCATAGGCAACGACCCAGGGGACGGCGTCGGCCGGCAAGGCGAGCGGCGCCTCCAGCGCACAGCGGAACAGCGCGGCGCAGTCGCCGTCGCTGAGCCATGCGCCCAGAGCGCGCTTGAGGGCAGCGGGGCCATCTGGGCGTGGCAGGCCCGATTGCGGCGGGGGCGCGCCGGGCTCATAGCGCGAGACGTCGATAGGGTACGGCGAGCCGATGCGCAGCATCACCATTTCCATCCGCCTGCCGAAGGTGCCGCAGGCGTACGGATAGGCGAGCAACTCGTACGACGCCTTCGACCAGCCGTAAAAATTGTCGGAGAGCGGGAGGTCGTCCGGATAGATCACTTCGCGCTGCAGCCGGTGTACCTGCGTGTGCTCATACCAGTCCGCCGCGTGATTGGAAGAGACGATGACAACGCGCTTCACGCCCGCCTGCAAGGCGAGACGATACACGCGCTGCGCCATGCGGACGTTGTCCAGCTCGGCGTCGAAGCGGTCGAGGTGCGGCGGATTCACGCTGTAGACATCGCGCTCGGCCGATGGCACATAGGCGCTGTGGATGACGGCGTCGACACCCTCGAACAGTTCCGCCAGCATGGCATCGCTCGCGTCCAGCAGGCTCATGGCGTGAAACATCGCGCCGTCGGGCAGGCGGCGCGGCTCCTTGAGGTCGGTCAGCATCAACGCGTGCCGGCCTTCCAGCCCTGGCATTGCCAGCGTGGCCACATGCCCTGCGGCGCCTGTGACGAGTACTTTCATGAGCTTGCCTCGCTGTGCGCCAATGCATGCCGGATCCAGTCGAGCCGGTCCAGGGGCATCATGGCGTAGTGATAGAAGGAGACGCTGGCTGCGGGCGAGTCGAGCACGGCCGCAACCTTCTCCACAAAATTTTCCTCGCTGCGGCAGTCGGGCAGCAAGGGCCGCAACGCCACCGAGAAGTTCGAGCGTTCGCCCAGCGCGGCGATGTAGCTTTCGAGCATCTTGCGCAGCCGCTGTGACGTGTCCACGTAGCCGAGCATGCCGACCTCGTCGCACACTGCGGCGACGGCCTTGATGTCGATGCCGAGCTTGCGCGACGACAGCATCACGTCGTCGTCGGCGCTCGTGCCCAGCATCACGTGTGACATCGCCCCGGCATGATCCATGAAGTAAAGCGAGACGCCCGAGCCGGCCATCGCCTGCCGCACTTCAGCGACGAGGCTCGTGACGACGTCCATGCGGACTCGGACAAAAGCCGCCAGCTCGTCTCGCGCGCCTTGTCCCAACAGAGGGCCGGTGTTTGCCTGTGCCAACTGCCCCGCCCAGACCGGCTCCAGCGCAACGCGCACCGCGCCGGCCAAACCATCGACGTCCACCCCATGCTTGCGGGCGGCAACGCGGCAGTGGTCGCAAAAGCACAGGCCCATCAACGTGCGTGCTTCGGCCGGCAGGTCGATGAGGTAGCGCTCATGGTGCTCGCCGTGTTCCAGCGGCCGGTAGTGCAGGCTCTCGGCCACGAGGCTGCGCACGGGGTAGCGCGCGAGGTCCGCAGCCAGTTCGCGGCAATGGGCGCGCACGCGCGGATGGGCCGGGCACAGGTCGCTGAGGTAAGGGTCACCATAGACGTTGCGCGTTGCGCAGTCCGGGTGCTGGGTGGCCAGCATCGAGTTGTGCAGGAAGATCGTCCAGGCGTCCACGGCCATGCCGCGCCGCCCCGCATGCTCGCAAAGCGTGGCCAGCACGTCGGCATCGCCGGCGGCCGACGCAATGCGCGGCGCGAGCCCGCTCTCATATTGACCCAGGCGCGGCATGAACCAGGCCACGTCGCCCTCGTGCCGATACACACGGTGGCGCGGGTTGTGGGGGAACACATCGCGCGCGTCGTGGTAGCTTGCGGCCAGCGCCACGCCATCGAGCCCGGCGCGCTGCTGCAGGTTGTCCAGCACGGCGTCATAGCCCTCGCCCAGCAGGTCCGTCCCGAAAACATAGCCCGACGCCTTGATGGATCGCATGGTTGTCCTAGTACCAGAGCGCCTTGTCCACCACGTTGCGCAGCGGCTTGCCGGAATCGAAGCGCTGCGCGTTGTCGCACAGCACCGCCAGGCGCCGCTCCACGATGTGCGGACCGACCACGGCGACGTGCGGCGTGAGCAGCGCGCGCGGTTCGCGCCAGAGGGGATGGTCCGGCGGCAAAGGCTCCTGCTCGAACACGTCCAGCGCCGCGCCGCCGAGGCGTTCGGCGCGAAGCGCATCGGTCAGGGCATCGAGTCGCACCGTCGCGCCGCGCCCGATGTTCACGAACAGCGCGCGCGGGCGCATCAGCGCCAGCCGCGCGGCATCGAACATCCCTTCGCTTTGCGGCGTGTGGGGCAAGGTGAGAACCACGGCATCGGCCGTCGGCAGCAGCCGGTCCAGCGCATCGGGTGCGAACATCGCAGCCACTCCGGGTGGCACATCGGTGCGGCGGGGGTCGATGCCCACCACATTTGCGCCGAATGCGGCGACCATCCGCGCGATCTCCGCGCCGATGCCGCCCACGCCGATCACCAGCACGGTGCTCTCGGGCAGATTCAGCACATCCTCGTCCTCGAGGTGGCGCGCCCATTCGCCGCGCGCCTGCTGACGCATGTAGCGCGGCAGGCCGCGCGCGAGCGCGAGCAGCATCGCCACCGCATGGATGGCCACGTGGTCGTTGTAGATGCCGCGAAAATTCGTCACTTCCACCGGGTGCGCCACGAGCTCCAGGAAGAAGTAGCCGGCCGGAGGCGCGGCCATCGGAGCCTGCAGCCACGCTAGTTTGCCCGCCGCGGCGAGCAGTTCGGGATCGAGCGTGCCGAACGCGGCGTCGGCTTGCGGCAGCAGTCGCAGCGCCTCGGCGCGGCCGTGAGCGACCGAGACCTGCAAGCCGGGCGCGGCGGCGGCGACGCTGTGGGCCCAGGCTTCGGCCGGCGCGTCTTCCGACGCGAGCATGACGAGATGGCGGCTCACGGCGTGGCCCCTGCTCTCGCTTCAACCCGGTTGATCCATTCGCCGACCCCATGGAATGCGGCCAGGTTCTGCTGGAACAGCGCACCCCAGCGCGGCCCATAACCCGGGCTGTCTCCCGCGTTGTGCGCCGTGACGACCACGTTCGGCATATCCCATAGCGGCGACTGCTCCGGCAGCGGTTCGATCGCCGTGACGTCCAGCCCCGCACCGCGCAGGCGGCCCGTGCTGAGGGCGCGCACCAGGGCGGGTTCGTCGATCAGGCTGCCCCGGCCGACGTTCACGACCCAGCCCGCGCCCAGTCGCGTCAATTCATCCTCGCCGACGATCCATCGCTTGTCCGGCGCGGCCGGCGCGCACAGCAGCAGGATGTCGGCCCAATCGCAGACCTGCGGCAATTCAGATGCGCCGCGCACGTCGCTCACGCAGCCCTGATAGTTGCCGGGGTTGCGCTTGACACCGGTGATCTGCATGCCCCAGTTGTCGGCGCGCCTCGCGATCTCCTCGCCGATGCGGCCCAGGCCCACGATGGCGAGCTTCTTGCCGCCGAGCTCCTCGCCCGGCAGGGCCTGCCAGTGGTGCCGGCCCATGTGCCGCACCGCCTCGCCGACGCGCCGCGTCAGCGCCAGCATCAGCGCGAACGCGTGCTCGGCAACGCAACCCGCGTGAACGCCCGCGGCGGTGGTCAGCGCCACCTCGCGCGCTGCGAGTGCGGCGAGCGGGTACTGCTCGATGCCCGCACCCATCCCCGCGATCCAGCGCAGAGATGGCCGCAGGAACGCGTCTTTCCAGATGAAGGTGGCCAGCACTTGCGCCCCCGCGTCGAGAGCGCGCACGACGCCGTCCTCGTCGGCGGGCGTGTGCAGCTCGATCTGCGGCACGCTGCGCAGGAATGCCTCGACACCCGGCGGGCGCTGGGGGTGCAGGACGACGTGGATGGGTTCGGCCGAGCGTCTCACAGTGCCGCCTCCGGCCGTGCGCCGCTGCTGTGGCGCGGGTCCATGACATCACGGATGGCGTCGCCCAGCACGTTGAAGGCGAGCATCAGCGCAACCAGCGCCGCGATCGGCCACACGGTAAGCCAGGGCGCGATGGTGATGAAGTCGCGCGCCTTGGACAGCATGCTGCCCCAGTCCGCTTGCGGCGGACTCACGCCCAGGCCCAGGAAGCTCAGCGATGCATACGCGAGCTGCGCCGTGGACATGCTCAGGGCGGCCAGCACGATCACCGAGGGCATCACGTTGGGCAGCATGTGCCGCAACAGGATCGCGGGCGTGGTCACACCGGCCAGGCGTGCGGCTTCCAGGTATTCGCTCGTCTTGACGCTGAGCGCGCTGGCACGCGCGATGCGTGCAAAGCGCGGGGTATACACGATGGCGATGGCCAGCACCGCGTTGAAGAGTCCGGGGCCAAGCACCGCCACGATGATGATCGCCAGCAGCAGCGTGGGGAAGGCGAACAGCACGTCCTGGCTACGGTTGAGCACGGTGTCGATCTTGCCCCCGAAGTAGCCGGCCGTGACGCCGATCGCCACGCCGGCTACGGCGGCGATGGCCACCGACAGCAGCGCGACGACGACGGCGATGCGCGAGCCGTCTATCACGCGGCTCAAGGTGTCGCGGCCGAGCTCGTCGGTGCCGAACAGGTGTTGCCAGGTCGGCCCCGACAGGGTGCTCGCCAGTTCGCCGACGTTGGGGTCGTAAGGCATGACGAGCCGGCCGAACACGGCCAGCACGATGAACAGGCCCATCACGGCGACGCCGAAGACACCGCCGCGGTGACGCAGCAGGTCGGCGACGAAGCCCTGGCGCCATACCTTGGCGGGCGCGGCAGCAGATTCCATCACGAGGGGGTCGGTGGCTTGGTCAGATGTCATCGGGGCCTCTGGCGCGGGTCCAGCACCGGGTAGAGCATGTCGATCAGTGCGTTGATCAGCACGAAGCTCACCGCGAACACGAGCGTCGTCGCGGTGACCATCGGGTAGTCGCGGGTGGAGATCGCTTCCAGCATGCCGCGGCCGAGGCCGGGCAGGCTGAAGATCTGCTCGACGACGATCAGGCCGCCCAGCATCACGCCGAACTGGAAACCGATGAATGTGATGATCGGCGGCAACGCGTTGCGCAGCGCATGCAGGTAATAGATGCGCTTGAGCCGCACGCCGGACGCGCGCGCCGTGACGATGAACGGGTCGCCGAGCACCTCGAGCATCGCGCTTCGGGTCATCTGCATGGTCATCGCGGTGATCGGAATCGTGATGGTCAGAAGTGGCATCACCATCGACCGGATGTGCGCCATCGGGTCCTGTGACCACGCGGTGAACGACATGCGGAACAGGTCGGGCGCGACGCGCGATCCGACCAGCAGCACCAGGATGCCCACCACGAAGGTCGGCACCGAGAAGGCGATCAGCAACTGCGAGCGGATCAGCACGTCGAGCCTGCGGTTGGCATGTACCGCCGCAAGGATGCCGGCGGGAAGTCCGAGCAACGTGGAGAAGAAGAGGCACAACAGCGCCAGTTCCACCGACACCGGGATTTGCTGCGCCAGGTCGGCGGTCACATTGCGGCCCGTGATCGGGGAGGTGCCGAAGTCACCCTGCAATGCCTGGCCCAGCCAGCGGACGTACTGCACCGCCAAGGGCTTGTCGAGGCCGAGATCGGCGCGCACCTTCGCGAACTGCTCTTCGGTCGCGCCTTCCTGGCCGACGATCACGCTGGTGAGGTCGCCCGGGATGAGCGAGCCCATCGCGAACACGAGTACGGACACCGCCAACAGGACGGCGAGCATGGCGCCCAGGCGGGCGAGCAACAACTTGATCATGCGAAGGCCTCCGCGAGCGATTCAACGGCGGACTTGCGCGCCAGCCGTTCGGCTGCGTCGGGGAAATGGCAGGCGACGAGATGGCCGTCGCCCGTATCGCGCAGCGGCGGCGCGCCGGCGGCGCAGCGCTCTTCCGCGAGCGGGCAACGCGTGCGGAAGCGGCAACCCGAAGGCGGGTTCATCGGGCTGGGCACGTCGCCGCGCAGCACGAGACCCGAGCGGCCGTTCTCCAGCACCGGGTCGGGCAACAGCGTGGCATTGCGCAGCGCGATCGAATAGGGATGGCGCGGGCTGGCGGCAAAGACCGATGCGGTCGCCGTCTCCACCACCTCGCCCAGGTACATCACCATGACGCGGTGGCTGATGGCCTGCACCGCCGCCAGGTCGTGGCTGATGAAAACGTAGGAGGTGCCCAGGCGCTCCTGCAACTCCACGAGCAGGTTCAGGATCTGCGCCTGGAGCGAAATGTCCAGAGAGGCCACCGCCTCGTCGTGAACGACAAGCTTCGGGTTGGCGATGAGCGCGCGGGCGATCGACGCGCGCTGCTGCTGGCCGCCCGACATCTGGTGCGGCATGCGCGCCGCCATCTTCGGGTTGAGCCCGACCAGCGTGAGCATGCGCGCCACTTCATCGTCGGTCTTGCGGATGCCGCGTGCCTGCAGCGGCTCGGCCACGCTCGCGCCGACGGTGCGCCGGGGGTTCATCGAGCCCGACGGATTCTGGAACACCATCTGGAAATTGCGCCGGCGCTTGGCGCCGGCCTCGCCCGGTTCCCAGATGTCGCCACCGTCGATCTCGATGCTGCCCCCCGTGGGCTCCAGCAGGCCGACGATCAAGCGCGCGAGCGTTGACTTGCCGCAGCCCGATTCGCCGACAACACCGAGTGTCTCGCCCGCACCCAACGTCAGCGAGACACCATCGACGGCGCGCAGCGTACCAGCCGGTCGCCCGGCGGCGGCGCGAATGTGAAAGTGCTTTTGCACGCCGCGCACTTCGAGCAACGGCTTCGCGTTCTCAGAGCGCATCGGCCAGCTCCCGATTGGTCGCCGGTGCGTCGGCCAGCGAAATGCCGTCCTGCGCGATCCAGCAACGGGTGGAGTGCCCGGGCACGACTTCGACCAGCTCGGGATGCGCCTTGCAGCGTTCCTGCGCGAAGGCGCAGCGGTCGCGGAAGCGGCAACCCGTGGGCAGCGCCGACATGTCGGGCGGCGCGCCCGGCAGCGTGGGCAGCTGGCCACGCGGCTGATCGATTCGCGGGATCGAGCGCAGCAGGCCACGGGTATAGGGATGGCGGGAATCGGCGAACAGCTCGCGCACCGGCGCCTGCTCGACGATCTCGCCGGCGTACATCACGGCGACACGGTCGCACATCTTGGCGATGACGCCCATGTTGTGCGTGATCAGCAAAAGCGCCGTGCCGTGATCGTGCGTCAGCTTCTTCATGAGGTCGAGCACCTGCGCCTGGATCGTTACGTCAAGCGCCGTGGTGGGCTCGTCGGCAATCAGCAACTGAGGGTCGTTGAGCATGCCCATCGCGATCACCACGCGCTGGCGCATGCCACCGGACATCTGGTGGGGAAAGGAAGCCGCCTGACGCTGCGGGTCGGGCATGCCGACGTCGGCCAGCGCGCGCTGGATGGACGACTCCGCATCGGCGTCGCGGCCGTGCGCGCGCAGCACCTCGCCCATCTGCCAGCCGATGCTGAAGACGGGGTTCAGCGCCGTCATCGGGTTCTGGAACACGAGGCCGGCCTGCGTGCCGCGCACGTCGCGCATCTTTTCCTCGTCGAGCGCCAGCAGGTTCACGCCATTGAGTTCGACCGTGCCGGATTCGATCCGCCCTGGCGGCGCGACGAGCCGCAGCACCGACATGGCCGTGACGCTCTTGCCCGAGCCGGACTCGCCGACTAGGCCCAGCGTCTCGCCACGGCCGACGGTGAACGAGACTCCGTCCACCGCGGTCACCGTGCCGTAGCCGGTGCGAAAGCGCGTGGTGAGGCCGCTGACCTTGAGGACGGGAGCCGAGTTGTCATGCCGGGCTTGACCCGGCATCCAGGCGTTTTTCACTTCAGCGTCACGCCCGAGAGGAAAGTGCGCGACAGCGTCGGATCGGGCGTGGCCGACTTCACCTTGGGGCTGTAGGCCACCCAGGCGTTGCGCGCCGCGATGGAGATGTCCGGAAACACCAGGTCGTCTTCCAGCACGGCCAGCTTGGCGAGCTGCACGGGGTAGTCCTCGGCGGAAGCGGCCTGCGCCTTCGCGATCTGCGCGTCGATCTCGGGCGGGTTGGGGCCCTGGCGGCCGGGGCGCGGCATCAGGTAGAACATCGGGTCGGCCTGGAAGGCGTATTCGTTGTCCATGATCTGGTAGTCGGCCTTGTTCTGCTTGTCCAGCCACACCGCGTTCTGGTTGGCCTGGATGGTGACGCGGATGTTCGCCTGCGCGAGTTGTGACTTGAGCAGTTCGGCGAAGCGGTCCAGGTAGGTGGCCCAGCCCGCGAGGTGGTTCAGCGTGATGTCCAGGCCATTCGGGTAGCCGGCCTTGGCCAGCAGCGCCTTGGCTTGCGCGACGTCGTACTTGTGGTACTTGAGCGATTCCATCTTGGGCGCCCAGGTGTACGACGGCGGGAGCTGCGCGCTGGGCACGGCTTCACCGAGGAACGCGCCCTGCACCATCGCCGGGCGGTTGATGGCGAGGGAAATCGCACGGCGCACGTCCACGTTGTCCAAGGGCGCGCGGTTGGTGCCGATGTTCAGGCGCACGGTGTTGGTCGAGCTGACCTGCACCACGGTGACTGCGGAGTCACCCTTGAGTTGAAGCTTGCCCTCGGCGCTGGGGAACATCAGGTCGATCTGGCCGGACTTCAGCGCTGCGATCTGGGCCGATTGCTCGGGCATGTAGCGGATCGTGAGGTCGGACACCTTGGCGGCGGCCTCCTTGTTCCAGTAGTCGTCGTTGCGCTTCAAGACCAGCTGCTGGTTGGGCGTGTACGACACCATCTTGAACGGGCCCGTGCCCATCATCTCGCGCTTCGGGTCGTGCGTCTGCGCCCATTTCTGGCTCAGGATCGCGGATCCGACGACAAAGGGGCTGCCAAGGTTCAGCAGGAAGCCGGCATCGGGCTGCTTGAGCTTGAAGCGCACCCGCTTGTCGTCGAGCTTGGTCACCGACTCGAGCGTCTTGAAGCGGTCCTTGGCGTACGGCAGGCCCTTCTCATTCAGGCGCTGGAACGAGAACACCACGTCCTCGGCCGTGACGGGCGAGCCGTCGGAGAATTTCACGCCGTCGCGCAGCGTGAAGTCGAAAGTAGTCTGCGGCTTGTCCACGGTCCAGCTCGTGGCCAGCACGGGCAGGATCTTGCCGGACACGTCGGCGCGCACCAGGCCCTCATAGACCAGCTGCCACATGTACCAGGTGCGGATCTGCGACGACTGGGTCGGATCGAATGTCTGCGGCACGACGTCCTCGGCGACGACGAGCGTTCCCGCCTTCGGTCCGGCGTCCTGCGCCGCAGAGTAGGAGGTGGTCAGCAGGCCGAATGCGAGCAGGCCGGCGACACGGAGAAGTTGAAGACTCATCTGGATTCCTTCATGGAAAACGCCGCCAGCGCGGCAAGACCTCTGCGAATGAGAGACCTAGAAGGTACGCCAGGCCATTCAAAACGGAAACAACCTGAAGCTACATTCATCATTCAGCCGTGCTTACGAATGGCGAGCGCGGCTGGTGGTAACTTCCGGTGCTCCACGAGACCATGGAGCGCCCCAGGCTCCCAAGAAACTGTCGCAATGAAGACCACCCTGCAAGGAACCCGTATGCAACGCATTTTGATCACCGGCGCTGCCGGGGCTATTGGCAGGGTTCTGCGGCAACACCTCAAGGGGCAGTACGAATTGCTGCGCCTGACGGACATGGCGCCCCAGGAGGCCGCCGGCCCCGGCGAAGAGGTCGCCACGGTCGACGTGCGCGACATAGCGGCCCTGGAACGCAGCATGCAGGGCATCGATTGCGTTATCCACCTCGCCGGCGCAACGCAGGACCTGTCGTGGGAACAGATCATGCCCATGAACATCGAAGGCTGCTACAACGTGTTCGAGGCCGCGCGCCGCCAAGGTGTGCGGCGCGTGCTGTTCGCCAGCTCCAACCACGCGATCGGATATCACCGCCGCGAGACTTTCATCGACACCGCGGTGCAGCCGCGGCCCGACAGCCTCTACGGCGTGTCCAAGGTCTTCGGCGAAGCGTTGGGACGCATGTACGCCGACAAATTCGGCTTGTCGGTGGCTTGCCTGCGTATCGGCACCCTGCGCGCGCTGGATCGCCCGACCGAGTCACGGCATCTGCTGACCTGGCTCAGCCACCGGGACATGGCCCAGCTGGCGCGCCGCTGCATTGATCACCCGGACTATCACTTCGTCGTGGTCTATGGCGTGTCCAACAACCTGCGCAACCGTTGGGACAACACCCCCGCGAAGTTCCTCGGCTATCGGCCGCAGGACGATGCGGAGCTGTTTGCCGCCGAAGTCCTGGCCACATCGCCCGTGGAGGATCCGATCGCGGCGCAATTCCATGGCGGCATGTATTGCCCGATCGATTTCGTGGGCGATACGACGCGCATTGACGGCGGACCGCTCTGAAAGGACTGCATGTACGCCGCACCGCCTGTCGTTGGTACCTCCGTCTTCGCCCGCATTCCCGATTCGTTTCGCGCCCCGGGCCGCAACACCCCCTGGATCCTCCAGCGTGGCGGCTCGCCGACCAGCTGCTTTCTGGAAGGGCCCTCATTCGACCGCGCGGGCAATCTCTATGTGGTCGATGTCGCGTGGGGGCGAATCTTCCGCATCGCACCCGACGGCCGCGTCGAGCTGTTCACCGAGTACGACGGTGTGCCCAACGGCCTCAAGTTTCACCGCGACGGACGCATGTTCGTCACCGACGCCCGTCACGGCGTCATGGTCATCGATCCTGTCACGCGTGCCGTCACGCCATTGCTGGAGCGTTCCGCGCTCGATCACTTCAAGGGAGTCAATGACCTGGTGTTCGCCAGCAACGGCGACCTGTACTTCACCGATCAGGGCTTGACGGGCCTGCATGACCCGAGTGGCTGCCTTTACCGCCTGCGCGCGGACGGTCGGCTCGAATGCCTGCTGAACAACATCCCCAGCCCGAACGGCCTGGTCCTGAACCAGGCCGAGAACACAGTGTTCGTGAACGTCACCCGCGGCAGCTGCATCTGGCGGGTGCCGATGCTGCCCGACGGCACGCCCTACAAGGTGGGCGTATTCGCCCAGCTCTCAGGCGGTCCAGGCGGCCCCGACGGGTTGGCGATCGACACGGCGGGCAATCTTGCCGTGGCCCACATCGGGCTGGGCACGGTCTGGTTATTCAGCCACCTGGGCGAGCCACTCAAGCGGATCACGTCTTGCGCCGGAATGGCCACGACCAACCTCGCTTATGGCGGGCCGGATAACAAGACGCTCTACATCACCGAATCCGAATCAGGCTCGGTGCTCTCCGTGCAGCTCGACGTTCCGGGGCAGCGGATGTTCTCCCATAGCTGAGGCCCGGGTGATCGCTGCGACCAGTGCGTCTTGCTCGGCAGCGCTGGTATCCCAGCGGCAAACGAAACGGCCCAGGCCAGGCCCGCGGCGCTGGAACAGGATCCCCTCCTCCTGCAACGCCGTCAGCGCATGCGGTGCCATCTCGACGAACAGCACGTTCGCCTCGACGGGTGCGCTGAGGCTGACGCCTGCCAGCGGACTAATCCGAGTCGCGATGCGCGCAGCTGCATCGTTGGCGTGCCCGGCAAGGCGAAGCCAGAGTCCGTCCTCGACGTAAGCCAGGATCTGGGCCGAAGCAAAGCGCATCTTGGACCAGACCGCTCCGGCTCGTCGAAGATGAAAGCCGATGTCGGTGGCGACATCCGGCGTGAAGACGACGATGGCATCGGCCAGCAGGCCCCCGTTCTTGGTGATGCCGAACGAGAGGATGTCCACCCCGGACTTCCACGTGGCCTGCGCAGGCGTGCACCCCAGCCGCGCGACCGCGTTGGCGATGCGGGCGCCGTCCATATGAACCTTGAGTCCATGCGCGTGGGCCACCTGGCTGATCGCGGCGACTTCATCCAGGCTGTAGACGGCGCCGAGATCGGTCGACTGCACGATGTTGACCGCTGCCGGCTGGGGCTTGTTGGCGAGCCCCACCCCCGCGGAGGCGATCGCGCGCTCGATCATCTGCGCGTCAATCTTGCCGTGGGATCCGGGGATCGCCGCCATCCTCACGCCGCCACTGAAGAAGCCGACCGCGTTGCCCTCGGACGTGTTGATATGGGCATCGGTGCTGCAATAGACGGCGCCGAACGACGGGCAGACCGCGGCCAACGACAGCGCGTTGGCGGCCGTCCCGGTCGGCACCGGAAAGACCCGCACCGGCGTCTCGAACAGTTCGGCGAAGCGGTTCTGCAGTTCCGCCGTCCACGGATCCCCTCCATAGCCCAGGGCAGTGCCGGCGTTGGCTGTGGCGAGCGCAGCAATCAGTTCCGGCGCAACGCGCCCGGAGTTGTCGCTGCGGAAATCCGCGATCGGCTTGTTCATGGATGAAATTCAGGCTTCGTAAGCAGTGCCAAGATGGAACAGGCAATCGCCGCGCTCGGTGCGGCATGGCATGCGCTTGCATAACACCGTGCCCGCATGCAGGAAGACAGCGACGCTCGGCTCGCGCCAAGGCGTATCGGGGAAGTGGATGAAGCCGGCCTTCTGGCCGGCCGTGACTTCGGCGCCCAGTTCCACCAGCGGCTCGAACAGGCCGGCGTCAGGCGCATACACGAAGTAATTCGAGCCTCGGCACTGCAACAGCCGCGTCGGCGGGGCCGGCTCGGTGGCGACGGATTCATCCAGCGCGCCAACAAGTTTCAGCGCCCGCCTGATTCCCTGCTCTGCAGCGCGCAAGGCAGCGATCGTGAGCGTGCCGCCGCCGGCCAGTTCCGTGCCGAGATGGATGGCACCCTGGCGAGCCGCCGCGGCGGTCAAAGTCTGGTCCCCGCCCTGGGGCGCATCCGTGACGTACGAGGTCGGCGCCCCGAATGCTTGCAGCAGCTCCAGCGACCGCGCCATCCGGTCCGCCTGCGGCTGGCGCCGGCACAGGCCGCTGGGCATGTACATCAGCGAGCTGCCTCCTGAGTGCAGATCGAACACATAGTCGCACTGCGGCAGCAGAACGTTCTCGATGTACCAGGCGATCTGCTCGGTCACCGTGCCGTCGGGGTTGCCCGGAAACGAGCGATTCAGGTTGCCATCGTCGATCGGCGACGTACGCATTCCGGCCATCGTCGCGGGAAAGTTGGCCGACGTCAGGAAGATCAGCCGGCCGCGAACGTCGCGCGCCTCGAGCTCACGCAGCAACTTCGCGAGCGCGATCTGGCCTTCGTACTCGTCGCCGTGATTGCCGGCCATAAGCAGGACACGCGGACCCTCGCCGTTCCTGATGCAGGCGACCGGTATCGGGATCCAGCCGTAGGCCGACCGGTGCACCGAGTGCGGCAGGCGCAGGAAACCGACCTGCTTGCCGTCGCGCTCGAAGTCGATTTCCGAAGTGATCCGGCTGGTGGGCTTGCTCTGGGTTTCTTTATTCATGGTTTTATGCGGTTCAAGTGCTCATGCCGCCAATGCGAGCCGCGGCGGCTCCCAGGACTGCCCCGGCGTCGCGGCAATGAGTTTCCTGGTGTACTCGTGCCTCGGCGCCGTGAAAACCTGCTCAGGCGTACCTTCTTCGACGATGCGTCCGCGGTGCATGACGGCGATGTGGTGGCATATGTTCGCCGCCACCCGCAAATCGTGAGTGATGAACACCATGGCGATTTGCAGTTGCGCTTGCAGCTTCATCAAGAGCTGGAGCACCTGCGCCTGGACCGAGGCGTCGAGCGCCGACAGCAATTCATCGGCAACCAGGAGCTGCGGATCCAAAGCCAACGCGCGCGCGATCCCGATGCGCTGCCTCTGCCCTCCCGAGAACTCACCCGGGTACCGGTCGAACGCACCCACATGCAGCTCGACCAGGCGCAGAAGCTCGCGTGTGCGATGCTCCGCCTTGCCCCGAGCCACGCCGTTGGCGAGCTGCCCGTCCATCACGATGCGGCCCACCGTATGCCGCGGATTCAATGAGGCGAACGGATCCTGGAAAACCATTTGCACGTTCTTGCGCATGGGCCTGAATTCCGCCTGCGACATTTGCGCGATGTCCGATCCGTTGAAGAGAATCTGCCCTGAGTCGATCCCGACGAGTTTCAGGAGGCATTTGCCGATCGTCGATTTCCCGGAACCCGACTCCCCGACGATCCCCAGCGTTCGCCCACGTTGCACGGTGAAACTGACGTCCTGCACGGCCACGACATGCCTCTTCCTGAAGAGGCCATCCGGTACGGAATAGCTTTTCGTCAGTTGACGCACGTCCAGGACGGGCGTCTCGCCACCCCTCTTCGACCCCGCTTCGGCGGCCGCCGCGGACCTGCGATGGGGCACGGCGTCTATCAGGCGCCGCGTATAGGCATGGCTTGGCCGGTTCAGCACTTCGGCGGCTGGGCCCTGTTCCACCAAAATTCCCTTTTCCATCACGGCAACACGATCGGCGATGTCGGCCACTACGCCAAAGTCGTGCGTGATGAACATGACGCCCATTCGCATCACCAACTGGATCTGCTTGATCAGCGCCAGTATCTGCGCCTGCGTCGTCACGTCGAGCGCGGTGGTGGGTTCGTCGGCGATGAGGATATCGGGCTCCAGCGCCAGCGCCATCGCGATCATCACCCGCTGGCGCTGACCACCGGAAAGGCGGAAAGGATAGGCGTGCTGCAGCTTCCCAGGTTCAGGCAGGCCCACCAGTTCGAGTAGTTCCAGCGTGCGTGCCTGGCGTGCCTTGCCGGGCCGGTCGTTGTGTACAGCCATGACTTCGGCAATCTGTTCGCCCACCGTCATGATCGGATTGAGCGCGGACATCGGCTCCTGAAAGATCATTCCGAGCTTCCTGCCCCGCAAACCCTGGAGAGTCTCTTCGCTTTGCTGCAACAGATCCGTACCCTGATACAGGATACGACCCGATTCCGGCGTCAGGTAGCCGGGCAGGAGGCCCATGATCGCGTTGGCGCAGATCGACTTGCCGGAGCCGGACTCGCCGACGATGCACAGGATTTCGCCTTTGTCCAGCGTGAAACTCAGGTCCCGAACCGCGTAGGGACGGTCACCGAGTCTGGGAAGGCGCACCGTGAGGCCTTCGACGCTCAGCAAAGCCGCCCCGGCTTTATGTGTTGCGTTATGCATCTCAGTCGCCCCGCTTTCGCAACTGCGGATTCAGCGCATCGTTCAGCCCTTCGCCAATCAGGTTGATCGCCAGGACCGTGACCAGGATGGCCAGGCCAGGCATCAGGCTCATCCACGCCGCCTCCCGCAGCATCGTGCGCGCGGCACCGATCATGTAGCCCCAGCTCATCAGATTGCGATCTCCCAACCCCAGGAAGGACAGGGAGGATTCAGTCAGGATCGCGGTCGCGGTCATGAGCGATGCCGTGACGATGATGGGCGACATCGCGTTCGGCAGGATCTGCGTGAACACGATGCGCATCGGGCGTTGCCCGATCACCACCGCAGCCTGCACGAACTCCCGTTGCTTGAGGGAGAGAAACTCGCTGCGGACGAGCCGCGCCACCGGAGGCCAGGACACAATGGTGATGGCTCCCACGATCGAATAGATAGACGGCGTGAAAATCGCGACGAGCACCAGCGCCATGGCGAATTGCGGGATCGTCTGGAAGAACTCGGTGAACCGCATGAGCAGGTCGTCGATCGCCCCGCCCTTGTAGCCGGCGACAGCACCGATCAGCACACCCAGGCACACGGCGACCAGCGTGGATGTCACGCCGATAAGAAGCGAAACGCGCGCCCCATAGGCGAGTCCTGCGCCGATGTCGCGGCCCAGCATGTCGGTGCCCAGCGGAAACTCACCGCTCTCGAACGGTTTGAGCAAAGGCTGCCCCACCATCGTCCACGGGGATTGCGCGAACCACACCGAGGCGAAAGCCGCCACGAGGATCACGACCAGGAGGAGAACAAGGCCGACGACGGCGCCCCGGTGCGCGACGAACTGCCGCAGAAAAGGTTTCACGGCGTTGCCCCCTGGTCGACGCGGGGGTCGATGAACCGGTAGAGCAGGTCCGTGAGCAGGTTGAACGTCACGACCATCGTCGATGTGACCAGGAAAATGCCAAGCAGCAATTGATAGTCTCGCTGGCTGAGCGAGTCGAACATCAGCCGCCCGATGCCCGGCCATCCGAACACAGTCTCGGCGAGCACGGCGCCGCCGGCCATCTGGCCGAGCTGGATGCCGGCGAAAGTGACCACCGGCATCAGGGCATTGCGAAGCACATGGCGGCGAATGACCTGCCCTGACGGCACCCCTTTTGCGCGGGCGGTCTTCACGAAGTCCATGCCCATCACTTCCAGCATCGATGCCCGCGTCAATCGGGCGTATACCGCCACGAAGAAGCAGCCCAGCGACACGGTCGGAAGCACGAGGTGCGCTGCCACGTCCACCACCATGTTCCAGCCGGTGAGGCCCGCGCCAATGGATTCCATGCCGTATGCCGGCAACCAGCCCAGCGTCAGCGAAAAGAAGATGATTGCCATCAGCGCCAGCCAGAATTGCGGCGTCGCATAGAACAGCAGCGCGCCCGACATCACGGCGCTGTCGACCCACTTGTGCCGATTTTCATAGCGGCTGCGCGAGGCGAACACGCCGGCGAGAACACCCAGGACCAGCGAGAACACAAAGGCACTCGCCATCAGCAGCAACGTGGCCGGCAGCCGCTCGAGAATCAGGTCGATCACCGGCAGGCGATTGCGATACGAGAAGCCCAGGTCGAACTGCAGGACGTTCTTGATGTAGATCAGTAGTTGCTGGATGAGAGGCAGATCGAGGCCGAACTGCTCGCGCAACCGATTGACGTACTCCGCATCCGTCGCGCCGGCCTCCCCCGCCATGATCGAAGCAGGGTCGCCCGGCGCCAGGCGAATCAGCAGGAAATTGACGACGACGACGCCAAGGACGACGCTGACCGCCTTCCCCAATCGGAAGACCAGCAGACTCAGGAACTTCACGCGGGATTACTTCTCGATGGAGACGGTGTCGAACGTATCGTTCAGCCCAATGGCGGTCGTAACGAGATTGCGGACATTCTTGCGACTCAACGTCGGATTCTGGATCTCGAAGAGGTAACCGTTCGCCACCTCGTCCACCAGGATCTTCTGCAGCTGCGTATAGGCCGCCTGGCGTTGGTCACGCGTCGTCGCCGTCGCGCCCTTCAACCACAGTTCATCCACCTTGGGATTGGCGTAGCCCTGGTTGTTGACGAATGGGGAACCTTTGACCGAATTGGTCGAAAGGAAATGCCGCGACACGCCCAGTGCCGGGTCGCCATACTGCTGCGAGAAGCTGAACGTGAAGTCGAAGTCGAAATCCGACATGCGCTTTGACCAGCTTGCGGAATCCGCGGCCTCGATCTCCACCTTGAATCCCACCTGTTGCAAGCTCTGGCGGACATACTCCGTCAATCGTTCCCACGTGCTGCCATAGGGGAATGCCAGCAACTTGACCGGGTGCGCCCCGACGTCCACGCCGGACTCTTTCAGGAGCGCCCGCGCTTTCGCGGGATCGAAGTCGTAGCGGGTCACATTCGGATCGTAGAACGCCGTCGTCGAAGAGATGGGGCCCGTGGCCACTTTCCCGAATCCGAAGAAGATGTTGTCCACCACGAACTTGCGGTTGATCGCGTGCATCACCGCCTGGCGGACCTTGATGTTGTTGAACGGCGGCTTACGCTCGTTCATCACGACATACGACAGCGGAGAGAACATCTCCCAACCGGCCGTCGTGAAATCGACGTTGGGCAGTTCGCGCAGGCGCTTGACGTCGACGTTGTCGACGTCGCCGCTGCGCAGCACCTGGACGGTGTTGTTTTCGAAGGCCACCGCGCGCGAGGCCGCATCCGGGATCACGCGAAAGACGATCGTGTCCAGGTAGGGCAGGCCCGGCTTCCGGTAGTCAGGGTTGCGCTCGAGGATGATGTGCGAGCCCTTGCGCCACTCCTTGAACTTGAATGGCCCGGTACCGATGGGCGTCTGGTTGGCGGGGTTGCTCGCGTAGTCGGTGTTCTCGTAGAGGTGCTTCGGAACCATCGGCAGGTTGTCGCTGACAAAAGCCGTGAGGAAGGGCCCGAATGGCTGCTTGAGCTTGATCTCCACCGTATCCTTGTCGATCGCATTCACCGATTCGACGACCTGATTGATGACGACGCGGGAGCGTGGATGGGACTTTCGCAGGAACTTGTCGATGCTGAACACGACGTCCGCGGAAGAGAACGGCTTGCCGTCATGCCATTTGACGTTCTGCTCGAGCACGAAGGTATATGTAAGGCCGTCGCTCGAGATCTTCCAGCTCTTCGCGAGACCGGGCAGGGGCTTCAGGTCGGGCGTCCAGCGCAGCAAGCTCTCATAAATCTTCCCCGCCACATACTGCGTCGAGCTTTGCTGATTCAGGCCCAGCATCAGCAGCGCCGGTTCAGGCTGCGCGATGGCATAGAGCGTCCCTCCGCGCGTCTGCGCCGTCGCGGCACTGGACGCGAGGAGACCGCCCGCGACGAGAATCGCCAGGCCGGCCGCACGGAAAGAGAGAAGATTCATTGGAGTTTCCTTTCGGCGGAAGGCGCCGCCAACGTTTTCACGGACATGTATCGGCCCGCGGCAACCGGATGCGGCGGGCTGAAGGCGCAAAGGTATGTGAGTGCAACCTAAACGGAAACTAGCTGAAGCTACATTCATCATTCAGCTGGGCTTACGAATGGCGGTCGCTCGCGGTGGTACCTTCAGCCCCATGGCTAAGCGCGCCAATCGACCCCTATTCCGCTGCGGAATAGGTTTTATGGCCCGCCGCCGACTTCCGCTCCACGCCGTGCGTCAATACATTCAACCCATCGATATCCCGAACAGGAGAGACAAGATGGCACGAATGACAGCCGCGCAAGCAGCAGTGTGGGTGATGGAGAAGGAAGGCATCACGCAGGCCTTCGGCATTCCCGGGGCCGCGATCAACCCGCTGTACTCGGCGCTGCGCAAGCGGGGCACGATCGCCCACATCCTCGCGCGCCACGTCGAGGGCGCCTCGCACATGGCCGAGGGCTACACCCGCGCCGTCGCCGGCAACATCGGCGTTTGCATCGGCACTTCGGGCCCAGCCGGCACCGACATGATCACGGGCCTGTATTCGGCGCAGGCCGACTCCATCCCCATCCTGTGCATCACGGGCCAGGCGCCGCGTGCGCGCCTGTACAAGGAAGACTTCCAGGCGGTGGACATCGAATCCATCTCCAAGCCGGTGACCAAGTGGTCGGTCACCGTGCGCGAGCCCGCGCAGGTGCCGGGTACGTTCCAGCAAGCCTTCCACCTGATGCGCTCGGGCCGTCCGGGGCCGGTGCTGATCGACCTGCCGTTCGACGTGCAGATGGCGGAAATCGAATTCGATCCCGACACCTACCAGCCGCTGCCCGTGTACAAGCCGGCCGCATCGCGCGCGCAGGTCGAGAAGGCGCTGGACATGCTGCAGGGCGCCGAACGCCCGCTGATCGTCGCCGGCGGCGGCATCATCAACGCGGATGCGAATGAGCTGCTGGTGGAGTTTGCCGAGCTGACCGGTGTGCCGGTCATTCCCACGCTGATGGGCTGGGGAGCGATCCCCGACGATCACCCGCTGATGGCAGGCATGTGCGGCCTGCAAACCAGCCACCGCTATGGCAACGCCACGATGCTGGCATCGGACTTCGTGCTGGGCATCGGCAACCGGTGGGCGAACCGGCACACCGGCTCGGTCGATGTCTACACGAAGGGCCGCAAGTTCGTCCACGTGGACATCGAACCCACGCAGATCGGCCGCGTGTTCGCGCCGGACTTCGGCATCGTGTCCGACGCGAAGCTCGCGCTGGATCTGTTCGTGCAGGTAGCGCGTGAGCGCAAGGCAGCGGGCCGCCTGCCCGATCGCGGCGAGTGGGTTGCCCAATGCCAGGAACGCAAGCGCACGATGCACCGCAAGACCAACTTCGACAGCGTGCCGATGAAGCCGCAGCGCGTGTACCAGTGCATGAACCGGGCCTTCGACGAGGACACCTGCTACGTCAGCACGATCGGCCTGTCGCAGATCGCTGGCGCGCAGTTCCTGCACGTGTACAAGCCGCGCCACTGGATCAACTGCGGCCAGGCCGGCCCGCTGGGCTGGACGGTGCCCGCAGCCCTGGGCGTGCGCGCGGCCGACCCGTCGCGCAAGATCGTCGCGCTCTCGGGCGACTATGACTTCCAGTTCATGATCGAGGAGCTGGCCGTGGGCGCGCAGTTCAAGCTGCCCTACATCCACATGGTGGTGAATAACTCCTACCTCGGCTTGATCCGCCAGTCGCAGCGCGGCTTCGACATGGACTATTGCGTACAGCTGGGCTTCGACAACATCAACATGCCGGAGACCGACGCGCCGGAGCGCGCCTACGGCGTGGACCATGTGAAGGTGGTCGAGGGCCTGGGCTGCAAGGCGATCCGCGTGCACCGGCAGGAAGAGCTGCGGCCCGCGATCGAACAGGCCGAGGCCTGGATGAAGGAATTTCAGGTGCCTGTCGTGATCGAGGTGATCCTCGAGCGCGTCACCAATATTGCGATGGGCACCGAGATCGACGCCATCAACGAGTTCGAGCCGCTGGCTGAATGCCGGGCGGATGCGCCCACGGCTGTCTGCGCCATGCTCGATTGAATACCCAACGGAGAATCAATGCCCCACTTTGCCGCCAACCTCACCATGCTCTTCACCGAGCTGCCCTTCATGGAGCGCTTCGCCGCGGCGCGCGCGGCGGGATTCGACTCGGTTGAATATCTGTTCCCCTATCCCTACCCGAAGGAGCAGTTAGCGGACGCCCTGCGCTCCAACGGCCTCAAGCAGGTGCTGCACAACCTGCCCGCCGGTGACTGGGATGCCGGCGAGCGTGGCATTGCCTGCCACCCGGACCGCGTCGCCGAGTTCCGAGATGGCGTCGCCCGCGCCATCGAGTACGCCACTGCGCTGGGCTGCCCGCAGGTGAACTGTCTGGCCGGCAAGCTGCCCGCGGGTGTCACGCGCGAGCAAGCCCACGCCACCTTCGTCGCCAACCTCTCGTTTGCCGCAGCCGCGCTCAAGGAGGCAGGCATCCGCCTGCTGATCGAGCCCATCAATCACTTCGACATCCCCGGCTTCTTCCTCACGCGCACCGACCAGGCGCTGGCAATCCTTGACGACGTGGGCTCGGACAACCTCTTCATCCAATACGACATCTACCACGCACAGCGCATGGAAGGCGAGCTCGCCGCCACGCTGCACAAGCACCTTGCCCGCATCGGCCACATCCAGCTGGCCGACAACCCGGGCCGCAACGAGCCCGGCACCGGCGAGATCAATTACCCCTGGCTCTTCAGGCACATCGACGCGATCGGTTACCGCGGCACCATCGGGTGCGAGTACAAGCCGAAGACGACGACGGCCGAAGGGCTTTCATGGATGAAAAAGGAAACGACATGACCAAATCAGGACTCAAACTCGGCTTCGTCGGCCTGGGCATCATGGGCACGCCGATGGCGGAGCACCTGCAGAAGGCGGGCCACATGCTCTTCGTGCACACCCGCAGCAAGGTGCCGCAGGAACTTGCCGACAACGGCGCCACCGTCTGCACCACGGCCCGCGGCGTGGCGGAGCGCGCGGACATCATCTTCACCATGGTGCCCGACACCCCCGACGTCGAACAAGTGCTCTTCGGCGAGTACGGCGTGGCCTCGGGCCTCTCCAAGGGCAAGACAGTGGTCGATTGCAGCTCGATCGACCCGATCGCCACGCGCACTTTCGCGCAAAAGATCACTGCGCTTGGCTGCGGATGGCTGGATGCGCCGGTATCCGGTGGCGAAGTGGGCGCCAAGGCAGCCAGCCTGACCTTCATGGTGGGCGGCGAGGCGGAAACATTCGAACGCGTGAAGCCCCTCTTCCAGCTCATGGGAAAGAACATCACGCTGGTGGGCGGCGCGGGCGACGGCCAGGTGTGCAAGGTGGCCAACCAGATCATCGTGGCGCTGAACATCGCCGCCGTGGGCGAGGCGCTGGTGTTCGCGTCCAAGGCCGGCGCGGACCCGGCGCGCGTGCGCGAAGCGCTGATGGGCGGCTTCGCATCCTCGCGCATTCTGGAAGTGCACGGCGAGCGCATGATCAAGCGCACCTTCAACCCGGGCTTCCGCATCGCGCTTCATCAGAAGGACTTGAACCTCGCGCTGCAGGGCGCGCGGGCGCTGGGCGTGGCGCTGCCACAAACCGCCAATGCCGCGCAGCTGATGCAATCCTGCGCGGCGCTCGGGCTGGGCCAGTCCGATCACTCGGCGCTGGTCAAGGCGCTGGAGAACATGGCGCAGCACAAGGTGGCACCGGACACCTGATGCCAGTGCACCCTGCCCGTGTCAGGTCACTGGCGCCGGGTTGAACAGCACCAGGGAGTTGTGAAGCTTCCACTGCTCGGCCCAGGTTTTCTTGCGGCCGCTGGCGACGTCCAGCATCAGTCGGAACAACTCCCAGCCCACCTCTTCGATCGTGGCCGAGCCGTCGGCGATGGTGCCCGCGTTGACGTCCATCAGGTCATGCCAGCGGCGCGCCAGATCGCTGCGCGTTGCGACCTTGATGACGGGCACCTGCGCCAGCCCGTAAGGCGTTCCGCGGCCCGTGGTGAACACATGCATGTTCATGCCCGCGGCCAATTGGAGCGTGCCGCAGATGAAATCACTGGCCGGCGTCGCGGCATAGGTCAGACCCTTCTGCCGGAGCTTTTCGCCCGGCGCGAGCACGCCGGAGATCGGCGCGGAGCCGGACTTGACGATGGAGCCCATCGCCTTCTCGACGATGTTGGACAAGCCCCCCTTCTTGTTGCCCGGTGAGGTGTTGGCGCTGCGGTCCACGCTGCCGCGCTGGAGGTAGGCGTCGTACCAGGCCATCTCGCGAATCATGGCTTGCGCCACTTCCGGCGTGGTGGCGCGCGAGGTCAGCTGGTCGATGCCGTCGCGCACTTCCGTGGTTTCCGAGAACATGACGCTGGCGCCGGCGCGCACCAGCAGGTCGGTGCAAAAGCCCACCGCCGGGTTGGCGGTGACGCCCGAGAACGCGTCGCTGCCCCCGCACTGCACGCCGACCACGAGTTCGCTGGCGGGAACGGTCTCGCGCCGCCTGGCGTTGAGCCGCTCCAGGTGCTCTTCGGCCTGGCGCATGATCGACTCGACCATCGACATGAAGCCGACGTGCGCGTCGTCCTGCAGGCACACCACGTCGAGCTTGCTGTCGGCGTTCACGCCCACGTCGGCCACGTTGCGCTCGTCCACCAGCGGGATCGTTCCGGGCGGCATCAGGCGCTCGGGCTGCAGCTTTTCGCAACCCAGGCTCACCAGCATCACTTCGCCGCCGAAGTTGGGGTTGAGGCTGATGTTGCGCAGGGTGCGGATCGGCACGATGGCGTCGGGCGCGTCGATCGCCACGCCGCAGCCATAGCCATGCTCCAGCGCGACGACGTCGTCGACGTTGGGATATTTCGGCAGCAGTTCGGCCTTGATGCGGGCCACGGCGAAGTCGGTGACGCCGGCCACGCACTGCACGGTCTGGGTGATGGCCAGGATGTTGCGCGTGCCCACCGAGCCGTCGGGATTGCGGAAGCCTTCGAAGGTGTAGCCTTCCAGCGGCGGCAGGGGCGTGGGCTTGACGGTGGCGATCGGCAGGTTGTCGAGCCCGCGCGCGTCGGGCATCTTCAACAGGCGCTCGTGCACCCAGCTGCCGGCCGGAATGTCCTTGAGGGCGTAGCCGATCGGCACGTTGTAGCGCCGCACCACGCTGCCCTCGGCGAGGTCGGTCAGGGCAACCTTATGGCCCTGCGGCACATGCTCGCGCAAGGCCAGGCCTGAGGCGAACACGGTCCCCGCGGGCAGGCCGCCATTGTTGGCGACGATTGCGACGTTGTCGCTGTCGTGCATGGTGATGTAGTGAGGGGGTCGGGCTGTGTTCTGCATGATCTGGATGGAGAGATAAGTGCGAGGGCTCAGGCGGCAGCGCCACCGGTCGACTCGCGTTCGACGATCTGGAAGCCGACGTCGACCACCGGCTGCGGCACGGGCCGCCCCTGGCAGCGATCGATGATCATTTGCGCGGCGATACGTCCGATCGCGGCGCCGTCGACGCGGGCGGTGGTCAACGATGGATCGATGTGCGCCGCGAAATCGGCGTCGCCAAAACCGCAAACCACCAGGTCCTGCGGAATGCGCAAGCCGCGCGAGCGCGCCTCGATCATCAAGCCGTGCGCGAAGCCGTCGGAGCTGCAGTAGACCGCCTGGATGTGCGGGTCTTTTTCCAGCAGTTCGGCCATCGCTCGCCGCCCCATTTCCACGCTGCTGGGCGCCGGCACGATCGCGCTGGGCACCTCGCGCCCCACGGCGGCGATGAACCCTTCTCGCCGCATCATCGCGCGATGGTCGTCGCCGGTGGCGATCCCCAGGCGCTGCCAGCCCCTGGCAAGAAAGAACCCCGCGATGGCGCTGCCAACCTTGACATGGGAGATGCCCACCATCATGTCCACCGGCCGGTCGCTCAGGTCCCAAGTCTCGACGACGGGGATGCCCACACGCCGCAGTTGCTCGCGCGCTGCCGGCGAATGAACCAGCCCCGTGACGACGATGCCATCGGGCCTGCGGCTGAGCATCGTGTTGAGCAGTTTTTCTTCACGTGAATGGTCGTAGCCGCTCTGGCCCAGGATCAATTGGTAGCCGGCTGCGTCCAGCGTCTCCGTCAAGGCCTTCACCGTGGGCAGGAACTGCGGCACCGAGATGGTGGGCACCAGGCCCGCCACCATCAGGCTGCGCCGCGACTTGAGTCCACCCGCCAACAAATTGGGGATGTAGCCGGTCGCCTCCACCGCTGTGCGCACCCGCTCGATGGTCTTGTCCGAGACCAGGGCCGGGTTGCTCAGGGCGCGCGATGCCGTGATCAGCGACACCCCGGCCTCACGGGCGACATCGTGCAGCGTGGCGGCTTTGGATGGAGCGGCGCGAGACATTATTTTCTGGCTTGACAGGCAATAATGACAACGTTACCATACTCTCCGTTCGTTTGCCACCAGAAGGTTATCTCGGCCGATTTTCGCCTTGCCGCCCGCGTTGCCATCCGAAATGACAACGTTGTCAAATATTTGCTTCCACCTTTTATTTCGAGAATTGAATGACGACGACCCCTGCTGCGGGTGACCGCATCACCCGGGTGCAGGTCTCCTCCTGCTACCTCCCCCTGGCCAACCCCATCAGCGACGCCAAGGTGCTCACCGGTCGCCAGAAGCCGATGACCGAGATCGCGATGCTGTTCGCCGAGATCGAGACCGAGCAGGGCCACCAGGGCCTGGGTTTCAGCTACTCCAAGCGCGCCGGCGGCCCCGGCCAGTTCGCGCATGCCAGGGAAATCGCGCCGGCCCTCCTCGGCGAAGACCCGAGCGACATTTCGCGCCTGTGGGACAAGCTGTGCTGGGCCGGCGCCTCGGTCGGCCGCAGCGGCATGTCGACCCAGGCCATAGGCGCGTTCGATGTCGCGCTGTGGGATCTCAAGTCCAGGCGCGCGGGCCTGTCGCTGGCCAAGCTGCTGGGTTCGCACCGCGAGTCGGTGCGCTGCTACAACACCTCGGGTGGGTTCCTGCACACGCCGACCGACCAGCTCCTGGTGAATGCGGCGGCGTCGCTGGAACGCGGCATCGGCGGCATCAAGCTGAAAGTGGGGCAACCCGACGGCACGCTCGATGTGCGGCGCGTGCAAGCCGTGCGCGAGCACCTGGGCGACGCCGTGCCGATCATGGTGGACGCCAACCAGCAATGGGACCGTCCGACGGCCCAGCGCATGTGCCGCATCTTCGAGCAGTTCAACCTGGTGTGGATCGAGGAGCCGCTGGACGCCTATGACCACGAAGGCCATGCGGCGCTGGCCGTGCAGTTCGACACGCCCATCGCGACCGGCGAGATGCTCACCAGCGCAGGCGAGCACGGCGACCTGATCCGCCACCGCGCCGCCGATTACCTGATGCCCGACGCACCCCGTGTCGGCGGTATCACGCCCTTCCTGAAAGTTGCCGCGCAGGCCGAACACGCCGGCCTGATGCTCGCGCCGCACTTCGCGATGGAGCTGCATGTGCACCTGGCCGCAGCCTATCCGCGGGAGCCCTGGGTCGAGCATTTCGAATGGCTCGAGCCCCTTTTCAACGAGCGCATCGAGATCAAGGACGGCCGGATGCTGGTGCCCACACGGCCCGGCCTGGGCCTGAGCCTGAGCGGACAGGCACGCGCCTGGACGCGCGAACAAGCTTCATTTCCAAACTAGGCGCCAACAACCGCCATTCACCAGGAGATTTCCTCATGAAAAAAGTACTGACCGCCCTCGCGTTCGGCCTGGCCGCACTGACTGCCAGCGCCCAGGCATGGCCCACCGCCAAGCCCGTCACGCTGCTGGTCCCGTTCCCCCCGGGTGGATCGACGGACATGATCGCCCGCAGCCTCAGCACCAAGCTGCAGGAAAAGCTGGGAGGCACCTTCATCATCCAGAATACGGCCGGCGCCGGCGGCACCGTGGGCGCTGCGGCCGCCAAGCGCGCCGCGCCGGACGGCTACACCATCTTCGTGTCGTCGCTTGGGCCCTTCGTGATCGGACCGAACCTGATCAAGGGCGTCCAGTACGATCCGCTCAAGGATTTCGACTACATCTCCGTTGCCGTGCAGGCGCCCAATGTGCTGGCAGTGCCGGCCAGCTCGCCCCACAAGTCGCTGGCCGACGTGATCGCCTATGAAAAGGCCAACCCGGGCAAGATGAGCTTCGCGTCCGCGGGCAACGGCACCAGCGACCACCTCACCGCCGAGCTGTTCTGGCAGGAAACCGGGACCAAGGGCCTGCACATCCCCTACAAGGGCGGCGCGCCGGCCATGGCCGACCTGCTGGGCGGCCAGGTCGACGCCACGTTCATGAACATCAACACCGGCCTGCCCCAGATCAACACGGGCAAGCTGAAGGCACTGGCCATCACCAGCAACACGCGCTCGCCGCTGTTGCCCAATGTGCCGACCATGGCCGAACTGGGCTTCAAGGGCGTCACCGTCTATTCGTGGCAGGCCATCGCCGCCCCGAAGGGCTTGCCGGCCGACATCAAGGCCAAGCTCCATGACGCGATCGTGGCGGGCCTGAACGACCCGCAGGTCAAGCCCAAGTTGCTGGATCTGGGTTTCGAGATCGTCGGCAACACGCCGGAGCAGTTCACCGCCTTCCAGGCCTCGGAATTCGCGCGCTGGAAGAAGGTGATCGAGGCCGGCAAGATCACAGCGGACTGAGCATCCCATGAACAACGCAACGCCAAGGATCACGGCGCTGCAGGTGATTCCCGTGGCCGGGCGCGACAGCATGCTGCTGAACCTCAGCGGCGCGCACGGCCCTTTCTTCACCCGCAATCTGCTGATCCTCACCGATAGCGCCGGCCACAGCGGCGTCGGCGAAGTGCCGGGCGGCGAGAGGATTCGCCAGACGCTCGAAGATGCGCGCGCCCTGGTGGTCGGCCAGCCGATCGGCGATCACCTTCGCGTGCTGCAGCAAATGCAGCGTCAGTTCGCCGACCGCGACGCCGGTGGGCGAGGCCAGCAGACCTTCGACCTTCGCACCACGATTCACGCCGTCACCGCCGTCGAGTCGGCCTTTCTGGACCTGCTCGGCCAGCACCTGGAAGTGCCGGTCGCTGCCTTGCTGGGCGAAGGCCAGCAGCGCGACGCCGTGGAAATGCTGGGCTACCTCTTCTTCGTCGGCGACAAGGGCCAAACCGACCTGCCCTACGCGAGCGATCCGCAAGCAGGCAACGACTGGTTCCGGCTGCGCCACGAAAAAGCCATGACGCCCGAGGCCGTGGTGCGGCTGGCCGAAGCTGCCTACGAGCGCTACGGCTTCAACGACTTCAAGCTCAAGGGCGGCGCGCTGCGCGCCGAAGTGGAGATTGAAGCGGTGAAGGCCCTGCACGAACGCTTTCCCAAGGCCCGCGTGACGCTGGACCCGAACGGCGGCTGGCTGCTCAAGGATGCGATCCGCCTGATGCGCGACATGCGCGGCGTGGTGGCCTATGCCGAAGACCCGTGCGGCGCCGAAGACGGATTCTCAGGCCGCGAAGTGATGGCGGAATTCCGCCGCGCCACCGGCCTGCCGACGGCGACCAACATGGTAGCGACCGACTGGCGCCAGCTCACGCACGCACTGTCCTTGCAGTCGGTGGACATTCCGCTGGCGGACCCGCACTTCTGGACCATGGCCGGCTCGGTGCGCGTGGCGCAGACCTGCCGCGACTGGGGCCTGACCTGGGGCTCGCATTCGAACAACCACTTCGACGTGTCGCTGGCCATGTTCACGCATGTCGCCGCGGCCGCGCCCGGCCAGGTCACCGCCATCGACACGCACTGGATCTGGCAGGACGGCCAGCGCCTGACGCGCGAGCCGCTGCAGATCGTGGGCGGGCTGGTGCAGGTGCCCAAGAAGCCGGGCCTGGGGATCGAACTGGACATGGCCGAGGTCGAGAAGGCCCATGGGCTCTACATGGAGCACGGCCTGGGCGCGCGAGACGATGCGATCGCCATGCAGTACCTTATCCCCGGCTGGAAATTCAACCCCAAGCGCCCCGCGCTCGACCGTTAGCCACCCATCCAAGGACATCCAAAAGGAGCTCCCCATGAGAGAAAACCGCTTGCGCACACTCTGGAAGTCCGGCGGCGCCGCCGTCAACGGCTGGCTGGCCATCCCCAACAGCTTCGCCACGGAGACCATGGCCCATCAGGGCTGGGATGCGCTGACCGTGGACATGCAGCACGGAGTTGTGGACTACCAGGCTATGGTCACCATGCTGCAGGCGATCTCGACCACGGAGACCGTGCCGGTGGTGCGCGTGCCGTGGCTGGAGCCGGGCAGCCTGATGAAGACGCTGGATGCGGGCGCCTACGCAGTCATCTGCCCCATGGTCAACACGCGCGAAGATGCCCAGAAGCTGGTGGCGTGGACCAGTTATGCGCCGCGCGGCACGCGCAGCTACGGTCCGGTGCGCGCGCTGCTGTACGGCGGGCCCGACTATCCGCTGCATGCCGACGACACCATCGTCAGGTTCGCCATGATCGAGACGGCGCAGGCGCTGGACAACCTGGACGACATCCTGTCGGTCGAAGGGCTCGACGCGGTCTATATCGGGCCGTCGGACCTGTCGCTGTCGCTGGGCTGCACGCCGGCGATGGACGACCTCGAACCCAAGGCCGCGCAGGCGGTGGATCACATCCTGTCGCGGGCCAAGGCGCACGGCCTGGTCGCCGGCATCCACAACACCAGCCCCGAGTCGGCGCTGGCTCGCATCGCCAAGGGCTTCCAGTTCGTCACCGTCAGCTCCGATGCGCGCCTGATCGCGGCGGGCGCCCAGCAGGTGATGGCGAGGATGCGGGCAGCCAAGGCGCCGCCCACCGGCGCAAGTTACTGAATTTTCGAAGCAAAGGAATCATCATGAAAATCGGATTCATCGGCCTGGGCATCATGGGCGCACCCATGGCCGGGCATCTGCTGGCTGCCGGCCATGAGATGTTCGTGCGCACGCGCAGCAAAGTCCCCGAAGGACTGCAGGCCGCAACGCAATGCGCCACCGGCGCAGACGTTGCCCGCGCCGCGGATGTCATCTTCCTCATGCTGCCGGACACGCCCGACGTGGAGCTGGTGCTGTTCGGCAAGGACGGCGTGGCCTCCGGCCTGGCCAAAGGAAAGACCGTCATCGACATGAGCTCGATCGACCCCATCGCCACGCGTGGGTTCGCGCAGAAGATCAAAGACCTGGGCTGCGACTACCTGGACGCGCCGGTGTCCGGCGGTGAAGTGGGCGCCAAGGCAGCTAGCCTCACCATCATGGTGGGCGGCGAGCCTGAGGCCTTCGAGCGCGTGAAGCCTCTGCTGCAGCTCATGGGAAAGAACATCACACTGGTGGGCGGCGCCGGTGACGGCCAGGTGTGCAAGGTGGCCAACCAGATCATCGTGGCGCTGAACATCGCCGCCGTGGGCGAGGCGCTGGTGTTCGCGTCCAAGGCCGGCGCGGACCCGGCGCGCGTGCGCGAAGCGCTGATGGGCGGCTTCGCATCCTCGCGCATTTTGGAAGTGCACGGCGAGCGCATGATCAAGCGCACCTTCAACCCGGGCTTCCGGATCGCGCTTCATCAGAAGGACTTGAACCTCGCGCTGCAGGGCGCGCGGGCGCTGGGCGTGGCGCTGCCACAAACCGCCAATGCCGCGCAGCTGATGCAGTCCTGCGTGGCGCTGGGACTGGGCCAGGCCGACCATTCGGCGCTGGTACGCGCTCTGGAGAACATGGCGCAGCACAAGGTGATGCCGGACGCACCAGCCCAGTGAGGGGCCGCCTGATGGCGCCGCCCGACGTTCGGCAGTAACATCGTCTCCCGGCTACGAGTGCGGGCCCCTTCCGCTTCCTGCCGGACAGTAAGGAGACATCGATGAAGCTCTATTACCACCCGGCGTCCACCACCAGCCGCCCGATCGTCATGTTCGCGGCCGAAAACGGGATCCCGCTCGACCTGCAGGTCGTGGACCTCTTTACCGGCGAGCACTACAAGCCGCCGTACGAGGCGATCAACCCCAACCACCTGATCCCGGTGCTCGAGGATGGCGACTTCCGGCTGACGGAAAGCTCCGCCATCCTGAAATACCTGGCCGACAAGACCGGCTCGCCGCTCTACCCGACGGACCTGAAGGCCAGGGCACGCGTGAACGAGCGGATGGACTGGGTGAACACCCAGCTCGCGCGCGATTACTGCTACGGTTTCGTCTATCCGCAGATCTTCCCGCACCACAAGCGGCGATCCGACGAAGCGCACGACGCCACGCTGCAATGGGGCAAGGAGCGCGCCCAGGGTTGGCTCAAGGTGCTCAACGACCACATCCTCGGCGCGGGTAACAGCTATCTATGCGGCGACAGGATCACCATCGCCGACTACTTCGCCGCCGAATTCGTCGCCGTGGGCGAGATCACGACCGGCACGAGCTTCTCGGCCTATCCCAACATCGAACGCTGGCTCGGCCGCATGAAGGCGCTTCCCAACTGGAAGCCGGTGCACGAGGCGATCGAGGGCTACGGTGCCTCATTGAAGGGAACGGGCGTGCAGGCGCTCGTCTGACAGCCATGATCCGCAAGCTCCATCACAACGCGTACCGCTGCCGCGACTCCGAGGAAACGCGCCGCTTTTACGAGGACTTCCTGGGGCTGCCGCTGGCCGGCACGCTCGAGATCGGCGAGACCAAGAGCGGCCGCGCGACGGACACCCTGCACACCTTCTACCGGCTGGATGACGGCTCGTACCTCGCGTTCTTCGAAGCACCGGACATGCCCTTCGAGTTCAAGCCCCAGCACGACTTCGACCTGCACATTGCGCTGGAGGTCGATCCCGCGGCGCTGCAGGAGATGATGGCCAAGGGCAAGGCACGTGGCATCGAGACGCGCGGAGTCTCCGACCACGGCTTCATCGATTCGATCTATTTCCGCGACCCAAACGGCTATGTGATCGAGCTGTGTGCCAAACGCACCGGCCACGATTCGATGATGGACCCGGCGACCAACCAGGCGCGCGAGAAACTCCAGCGATGGACGGCCCGCAAGACATGACGCAGCACAAGGACTCGCCAGATACCTGAGGTTTCCGGCTTTCCGCGTGTTTTTACGCACATTCCCGGGCCTTCGGATGGAGTAGCGTCGATAGTCCGGAAGACCCAAGGAGACGCCATATGGCTGCAGAACTGTCCCAGGCTGAACAAGCCCTGCGCGAGGCCGCGCGCGAATACCATCGCCAACCTACGCGAGGCAAGATTTCGGTCACCCCGACCAAGCCCCTGTCGAACCAGCGCGACCTGTCGCTGGCCTATTCGCCTGGCGTGGCCTATCCGTGCCTGGACATCCAGGCCGACCCGTCGCTGGCGCATGAATACACCTCGCGCGGCAACCTGGTGGGCGTGATCACCAATGGCACGGCCGTGCTGGGCCTGGGCAACATCGGCCCGCTGGCCGGCAAGCCTGTGATGGAGGGCAAGGGGTGCCTCTTCAAGAAATTCGCCGGCATCGACGTCTTCGACATCGAGCTGGACCAGAACGACCCGGACAAGCTGATCGAGATCGTCGCGGCGCTGGAGCCGACGCTGGGCGGCGTCAACCTGGAAGACATCAAGGCGCCCGAGTGCTTCTACATCGAGAAGAAACTGCGCGACCGGATGAACATTCCGGTCTTCCATGACGACCAACATGGCACGGCCATCATTTCGTCGGCTGCCTTGCTCAATGGGCTGGAGCTGGTAGGAAAGAACATCGCCGAGGTAAAGATCGCTGTGTCGGGCGCAGGCGCGGCGGCCATCGCCTGCCTTGACGTGATGGTGGGCCTGGGAGTGAAACGCGGCAACATCTGGGCCGTCGATTCCAAGGGCTTGCTGTATGAGGGCCGACCCGGCGGCTACGACGAGTCCAAGGCGCCCTACGCGCAGAAGAACACCAACGCCCGCACGCTCGCCGACGCGGTGAACGGCGCGGACGTGTTCCTCGGCTGCTCGGCGCCCGGCGTGCTGACGGCGGAGATGGTCAAGACGATGGCGGCCAAGCCGATCATCCTGGCGCTGGCGAACCCCGAGCCGGAGATCCGCCCCGAGCTCGCCAAGGCCGTGCGGCCGGATTGCATCATCGCCACAGGGCGCTCGGACTACCCCAACCAGGTGAACAACGTCCTGTGCTTTCCCTACATCTTCCGCGGCGCGCTCGATTGCGGCGCGACCAAGATCACCGAGGCCATGAAGCTCGCGTGCGTACGGCAGATCGCCGACCTCGCCAAAGCCGACATCAGCGAGGAAGTGGCCAACGCCTACGCGGGCAAGGAACTCGTGTTCGGGCCCGACTACCTGATCCCCACGCCGTTCGACTCACGCCTGATCCTGCGCATCGCGCCGGCGGTGGCCAAGGCGGCAGCCGATTCGGGCGTGGCCGCGCGGCCCATCACCGACTACGAAGCCTACCGCCAGACGCTGACGCGCTTCGTCTACCAGACCGGCATGATCATGCGGCCCGTCTTCGCAGCCGCCAAGGCCGCGAAAGCCAAGCGCGTGATCTTCGCCGAGGGCGAGGACGATCGCGTGCTGCGGGCCGCCCAACAGGCGATGGAAGATGGATTCGCGCAGCCCATCCTGATCGGCCGCCCGGCCGTGATCGAGGCGCGCATCGCCAAGGCGGGCCTGCGCCTGAAGCTCGGGCAAGACCTGGAATGCGTCAACCCCGAGAGCGACACGCGCTTCCGCCAGTACTGGGAGGCCTATCACCACCGCATGGGCCGCCAGGGCGTCACGCCCGAGGCGGCGAAGGCCGCCGTGCGCCGCTCCAACACGCTGATCGGCGCACTGGCCGTCCAGCTGGGTGACGCCGACGCGATGCTGTGCGGGCTGGTGGGGCGCTTCGACCAGCACCTGGAGCACGTTGGCAACGTCATCGGGACAGCCAAGGGCGCGCCGGGTTTCGCGACACTGAATGCCTTGATGCTGCAGGAACGCACGCTCTTCATCGCCGACACCTATGTGAACGAAGACCCGAGCGCCGAGCTGCTCGCCAGCATCGCGATGATGTCGGCCGACGAAGTGCGCCGCTTCGGCCTGCCGCCGAAGGTGGCCTTCCTCTCGCACAGCAACTACGGCTCGTCCAGCCGCGCTTCGGCGCGCAAGATGCGCCTGGCCCGCGACCTGTTTGCCAAGATGGCGCCGGACGTGGAATGCGACGGGGAGTTGCAGGGCGACTCCGCGCTGTCCGAGGCAGTGCGCGCGGGCAGCCTGATGGATTCGACGCTGACGGGCGAGGCCAACCTGCTGATCTGCCCGACCCTGGATTCGGCCAACATCCTCTTCAATGTGCTGAAGATGACGGGTGGGCATGGCATCACCGTCGGACCCATGCTGCTCGGCGCGGCGAAGTCCGTGCATATCCTCACGCCGTCCTCAACCGTTCGGCGCGTGGTGAACATGACAGCGCTGGCAGCGGCCGGGGTTGCCTATTCGTGAGGATCACGCCGGCGTCGAGCCATTTGTCTAATCGACTGCGCGCCGGTTTAAGCTCCCAATGATGTCATCGAATTCCCTCTTGGAAGGAAGATGGCATGCAGCCGGCAGTAACTTTGCAGCCTCACACCGAACGCAGTCAGAGCAGTCGGCCCGGGGCTCAACCAGCCCCGGAGATTCCCAGGCTGTTGCTGATGAGGTGGGACGGAATCGAGCACTGGGAACGAAACCTGTGTGAGCGTGACCGGCGCAGCCTGAACGAAGTTCGCGAGGCCATCAACGACTTGAAGAAGGTTGTTGACGGCTGTCGCCAGTCTTCGCCAGCCGCCACGGCAGGCGAGACGGCGGCGGGTTTCGACGCCTGCAAAGCTGCCTTCGTCCGCGTCTCCAAGGTCAGCAGGAAGGTCGCCAATGATCTTAGAGTGGGCTCGGACGACAAGACCCAGACCCAATTGTGGAGGGGCAAGCACATCGCCCATCTCCTGGACGGAGTCGAAGAAGAAAGCAGCGGCGCCTCTGCCGAGGCAGCTCAGTTTGGCTCGGGATTACCAGGCGACGAAAGAAGGGCACCCGGCCTTGCGGCCGGATGCCCGAAATCTTGGCGCTAGTGCGCTTCGTTCTTAGCGGACGCGGCCGCGGCGGAACAGGTTGACGATCGCCAGCAGGATGATCGCGCCGATCAGCGAGACGACCAGCGAGCCGATGCTGAAGCCGTCATTGATCGTGCCGGTACCGACCATCGGGGAGATCAGCCAGCCGCCGATGAAGGCGCCCACGATACCCACGATCACGTTCAGCAGGATGCCCTGCTGACCATCGGTCTTCATGATCAGGCTGGCGAGCCAGCCAACGATACCACCTACGATTAGCCAGAGTACGAAACTCATCTTGAGACTCCTTTGCCGTGCGAACGGCGTGTTGTTGAAAGCGAGCCGGCCCTCTCGGTTCCGACCACCCGCCGCCAAAAACGAACGGCCGGTGAACGCAATATGGTCTGGGGCCCTTCCGTACAGCGTAGTCGCCCGTAAAGGCTCAGCGTGCGCGCTTGGCGCGTCGCAGCGTCGGACGTGCCCTACCTATTGACGGGCTGGGTAAGTCCGCAGCCTGCCGTGGTTGGGCCCCGGCGAGAATGCGTGCTTCGGGAATGTGCAGCTTCTGCGCGGCACCCTTTTTGCTTGCAACGCATCATTCATCATCAATTCATGGAGTCATCAATGAGGAAGAGGGACGTTCTCCGCCTTGCAGTGGCCTTCGCCGTCACGTCCGCCTACGGCATCGCGCATGCGCAGACCACGCCGATCAAGTTCCAGCTGGACTGGCGCTTCGAAGGGCCTGCTGCCCTGTTCCTGACCCCGGCCGCCAAGGGCTACTTCAAGAGCGCCGGGCTGGACGTCAGCATCGATGCCGGCAATGGCTCGGGTGCCGCCGTCACCCGCGTCGCCTCCGGCACCTATGACATCGGCTTCGCCGACCTGGCCGCGGTGATGGAGTTCCACGCCAACAACCCGGATGCGCCCAACAAGCCGGTGGCCATCATGATGGTCTACAACAACACGCCGGCCTCGGTGATGGCGCTGAAGAAGTCGGGCATCGCCAAGCCGGCCGACCTGAACGGAAAGAAGATGGGCGCGCCGGTGTTCGATGCCGGCCGCCGGGCTTTCCCGATCTTCCAGAAGGCCAACGGCATCACCAACGTGACCTGGACGGCCATGGACCCGCCGCTGCGCGAAACCATGCTGGCCCGCGGCGACGTGGACGCGATCACGGGCTTCACCTTCACCTCGCTGCTCAACCTGGAGGCGCGGGGCGTCAAGCCCGAGGATGTGGTGGTGCTGCCGTACCCGCAATACGGCGTCAAGCTCTACGGCAATGTCATCATCGCCACGCCCAAGATCATCAAGGAGAACCCCGCGGCCGTGAAGGCGTTCCTGGCGGCGTTCACCAAGGGCGCGAAGGACGTGATGGCCAACCCCGAGGCCGCCATCGCCGACGTCAAGGCGCGCGACGGCATCATCAATACGGCTCTTGAGACCCGCCGCCTCAAACTGGCGATCGACACCGTGATCAACAGCCCCGACGCGCGCACTGAGGGCTTCGGCCAGGTCAACGCCGGCCGGCTGGCGCTGATGGCCTCGCAGGTGTCCGACGCGTTCAACACCAAGACGCGCGTCAACCCCGACGTCGTCTGGAACGGTTCGTTCCTGCCGCCGAAGGCCGAATTGAACGCCGTGCTGCCCGCGCCGAAGAAGTGACGGGCAAAGGAAATTTTGTCGAGTTTCAGGACGTCTGGCTCGCCTACAACGACGAAGCGCTGGCGCAGGGTCAGTATGCAGTCGAGGCCATCGACCTGAAGGTGACGCGGGGCGAGTTCATCGCCATCGTCGGGCCCTCGGGCTGCGGCAAGTCCACCTTCATGAAACTGGCGACGGGTCTGAAGATGCCCACGCTTGGGCGGATCCTGATCGACGGCCAGCCCGTCACCGGGCCCTTGAAGATCTCGGGCATGGCATTCCAGGCGCCGTCGCTGCTGCCTTGGCGCACCACCGTGGATAACGTGCTGCTGCCGCTGGAAATCGTCGAGCCGTACCGCGGCAACTTCAAGGCAAAGCGCGCCGAATACGAGGACCGGGCGCGCAAGCTGCTGCAGAAGGTGGGCCTGGCGGGTTACGAGGACCAGTACCCCTGGCAGTTGTCCGGCGGCATGCAGCAACGCGCGAGCATCTGCCGCGCGCTGATCCACGAGCCCAAGATGCTGTTGCTGGACGAGCCCTTCGGCGCGCTGGACGCCTTCACCCGCGAGGAGCTGTGGTGCATCCTGCGCGACCTGTGGATGGAGCAGCGCTTCAACGTCATCCTGGTCACGCACGATCTGCGCGAATCGGTGTTCCTGGCCGACACGGTGTACGTCATGAGCAAGGGGCCGGGGCGCTTCATGGTGCGCAAGGAGATCGACCTGCCGCGCCCGCGCGACCTGGAAATCACCTACGAGCGCGAGTTCACGGACATCGTGCACGAGCTGCGCGGGCACATCGGCGCGATCCGGCAGGCCGGAATGCAGGTGCCGCCATGAAGCAAAAGCACGTGGAGCGCTGGTCGCCCTGGTTGCTGCTGGTCGCGGTGATCGCGCTGTGGCAGTTCATCTGCACGGCGTTCGGCGTTTCGGAGTTCATCTTCCCCAGCCCGTCCCGCATCTGGACCCAGATGGTGGAATACAAGGCCATCATCGCGGCGCATGCCTGGCGAACTTACTGGGTCACCATGGCCGGCTTCGGGCTGGCGATCGTGGTCGGCGTGCTGCTGGGCTTCCTGATCGGCAGCTCGCGCCTGGCCTACGCGGCGGTTTACCCGCTGATGACAGCCTTCAACGCGCTGCCCAAGGCGGCGTTCGTGCCGATCCTCGTGGTGTGGTTCGGCATCGGCGCCGGCCCCGCGATCCTCACCGCCTTCCTCATTTCGTTCTTCCCGATCATGGTGAACATCGCCACCGGGCTGGCCACGCTGGAGCCGGAGCTGGAAGACGTGCTTCGCGTCCTGGGCGCGCGGCGCTGGGATGTGCTGGTGAAAGTGGGACTGCCCCGTTCGATGCCTTACTTCTACGCCTCGCTCAAGGTGGCGATCACGCTGGCATTCGTTGGCACCACGGTGTCCGAGATGACGGCCGCGAACGAGGGGATCGGCTACCTGCTGATCTCCGCGGGCTCCGCCATGCAGATGGGCCTGGCCTTCGCCGGGCTCGTGGTCGTAGGTGCGATGGCCATGCTGATGTACGAGCTCTTCAGCTGGCTGGAGAAACACACCACCGCCTGGGCCCATCGCGCTAGTCAATGAACTCCTCCCCGACGCGGCCTGCGGCCCCCGAATGGCACGCGGCACTTTCACTTGATTACAGAGTCGAGAACGACCGCTGCGTCGCGCGCTTCGAGCACGACGGGCCTTTGCGCATCCTGCAGACGCTGTACCCGGAAGGCGACGGTGTCTGCCACAACGTGCTGGTGCATCCGCCCGGAGGCCTGGTGGGTGGCGATACGCTGGAGATATCCATCAGGGCCCGCACCGGCGCGCACGGCTTGATTACGACACCGGGCGCGTCGCGCTTCTATCGATCCGACGGTGCGCCTGCTATTCAGCGCACGCGGATCCACCTCGACGAAGGTGCGCGCCTGGAGTGGCTGCCGCTGGAGGCCATCTGCTACAGCGGCTGCATCGCCGAGAACCACCTGTTGCTCGACATTGAGCCCGGCGCCGAACTCATCGGCTGGGACGTGACGGCTCTTGGACTGCCCGAGTCGCGGCTGCCGTTCGACGCGGGCAGCCTGCTGCAACACCTGGAGCTGGGCGGTGCCTGGCTGGAACGCGGCCGGATCGAGGCCGGCGATGCGCGGCTCATGGATGGGCCGCTGGGCCTGGCCGGGCAGCGCTGCATTGCCACGCTGTTTCTTGCGGCGGGCGGACATTTGCCGCGACCGCGGCGCGACTTGGCGCTGGAGCTCGCGCGCCAGGTCATCGCCGACCATCCTCTTGCGGCGACCGCCGGCGCGACGGCCCCGGGCAGCCAGGTGGTGGCCGTGCGCGTGCTGGCGCCCCTGGTCGAGCCGGCCCTGGCGCTGCTCAAGGCCATCCGCGACGCATGGCGCCCCGTGTTGTGGTCGCTACCGGCGACGAGGCCGCGGACCTGGGCGCTCTGACCGGGTTAGCTGCCACTGTCGGGCTGTAGTCCCACGTCTGCCGTCCCCGTCCTACGGCGCGACCGGCATCACGCCGCCCCAAACGCGGACTTTCCGCCGTCACGGTCGCGCTAGCGCGCGTCCTAAACTGAAATCAGTCAAGAACACATCGACGCAAGGAGTCCACATGACCGCATCCGCCCTCCATCGCTCGCGCCAGAGCTTGGCGTATTTCGGCGTGACCGCGCTGCTCGCGGTGACGGCCGCCACGGCCCAGGTCGCCACCGGCGCAACCGGCGCCACAGGCATCGACGCTTCGGGCAGCTATCAGCAAGAGGTCCAGGCCTGCATGACCGGGCGCACCCAACAGGACCGCGACACTTGCCTGAAAGAAGCCCGCAACGCACAGGCCGACAAGAAGCGCGGTTTGCTCGACAACGCCGGCGCGCAATTCCAGTCCAACGCAGCCGCCCGATGCGACGCGCTGTCTGGCGAGGAAAAGGCCGCGTGCCAAGCGCGCGTCATGGGTTATGGAAGTACGTCGGGCAGCGTCGCCGGTGGAGGCTTGCTACGGGAAGTGGAAACCGTGGTGATGCCCGAGGGCCGCGGCACTGTCACCATCGAACCCAAGACCTCGGACCCGGTGGTGCTCGTTCCATCGACCAAGTAATACGTGCTTTTTTTAGAAACCGGAGACAGCGGGCCCCCTCGGCCCGCTTTTTTTGCACCGGAGTGTGGCGCGGCGACCAGGAGATTTGTTGCTGGGCTGGCCACCCTGTAACGTTTTGTCGGTAAACCCTGAATTCCCGGATCTATTGTGACGTTCTCTAACAACCTGGGTTGGCGAGCTGGTCACTATCCGCATTCCGAATTTGTTTTTTCAAACCCGAAGGGGAATCATGAGCACTAAAAGAAACTTCGCCTCCCGCGCCGCACGAGCGATGCGCTGGGTCGGCGCGATGGGATTTGCAGCAGTACTTGCCGCCTGCGGCGGTGGAGGCGGCGGCAGTGCCAGCGGTGAAGGCACGCTGCGCGTGGCACTGACTGACGCGCCGAGTTGCGGTTATGACCACGTCTACGTCACGATCGACAAAGTAAGCGTCCACAAGAGTGCGACCGCTTCGGAAACCGACGGCGGTTGGAGCGACCTCACGCTCTCGCCGGCGCGCCGCGTCGACTTGCTGGACCTGACGAACGGCGTGCTGGAGGAGCTCGGCTCGATGCCGCTCGAGGCAGGCCACTACTCGCAGATCCGCCTCGTATTGGCGAGCAACACCGGTACCGGCACCTCCAGCGTCGCCAACTCGGTGCACCCCACCGGCGGCACGCTCACGGCACTGACGACGCCCAGCGGCCAGCAAAGCGGCCTGAAGCTGCAGGCCAACATCGACGTCGCCGCCGGCCAGATGGCCGACGTGGTGCTGGACTTCGACGCCTGCAAGTCGATCGTGAAGGCGGGCAATTCCGGCCAGTACATCCTGAAGCCCGTGATTGCCGTAGTGCCGCGCGTCGTTACCGGCGTGACGGGTTACGTGACGACGACCTTGGCTCTGAGCAGCACGACGGTGGCGATGCAGCAGGACGGCGTGACCGTGCGCTCCACCGCGCCAGACGCTACCGGCAAGTTCTCGATCCCGTACCTCTCCACCGGCACCTACACGCTGGTCGTGATGTCTGACGGGCGTGCCACAGCTGTCATGACGGGTGTGCCGGTTGGTACCACCACGACGGTTGTCAGCGGGACGGCAACAGCCATCGCGCCCCCGGTTTCCGCGATGGCGAACGTCGCCGGCGCCGTGACAACGACCACGGTTTCCGGTAGCACCACGGTGTCGCACATCCTGACGGACGCCACCGCCACCGCCTTGCAGTTGCTGACCGGCGGGCCGACGATCAACCTGGGCAGCAAGCCGGTTGATTCGACGCTGGGCACGTACAGCTTCCGCCTGCCGGTCGAAGCGCCGGTGAAGGCCGCATATCCCGCGACGACGTTCACGGCGGACACTGCCGTGAAGGGCAAGTACACGATCAAGGTCGAATCCCCGGGACGCGCCACGCTGCAATTGCCTGCGGACATCAGCACGGGCTCATCGGCCACAGTGAATTTCGCCTACGCTCCTTGATGAGCTGATTGCAACGACAAGTAGACGAGAACCAGTCCTACAGACCCCTGTAGGACGGTCGCTACCCTAGAGCGACCGTGTTCAAGTTCACTCACTTCGATTCGAGAACCGGGCCTGAGGGCCCGGTTTTGCATGGGCCCTCGGGGCCCATTTTTTACACCGCGCTCATCGCGATCGTGGTGGGCTTCGGCGTCTACTTCGACCATACGGCAACAACTACCGCTGCCGGCGCCGAGACTGCCACAGTGCAGGCCGACCTTGCACAAGCACGCGCGTCCGAAAACGTCCGACATGTCGCGCAGTGGGCGATCGACTCCGGCGACCACGGCGGCCTCCCGTTCGTCGTTGTCGACAAGGAGCTCGCGCGGCTGTTCGCCTTCGATGCCGCCGGCCGCCTGAAGGCCAGCACGCCAGTTCTCCTGGGCGCCGCGCGAGGGGACGCGCCGGAAGTGCCGGCCACCCCGGCGGGCCGCTTCGTGATCGATACCTGGCAATCGTCCGTCAAGGGTGCTGTCGTTCTGGTCAACGGCGATGTTGAGTTGTCGTTGTTTGCGCTGCCTTCACCGGTTTCGCCGGGGCGTGGCCTCGAGCGCCTGGCATCGAACCGCGTGGAAGACAAGCGCATCTCCGACGGATCGCTGCACGTGGCGAGCCAGTTCTATCAGCAGTTCATCGAGCCGCTGCGCGGCCAGACCGGCGTCGCTTACGTGCTGCCGGAGGTTCTGCCGCTGCAAAGCGTGTTCGCTCCCGCGCCAGGTGGCGACCCGTTGCGCGTTGCCCAGTGGCCAAGACAACAAATTTCAAGGAGCCCCTCATGAGCGACAAGCCGGCCGACAAGGCCACGAAGCCCCGCGCGGCGCACGGCACGCCGAGCGAGGTCAGCTGGAACGAGGGCGCCGGACGCCAGCCCTATGCGAACCAGGGCCCGGAAGAAGCGGAGCAGACCGGCGGGGGCGATGAGTTTCCCGGCGGCGACCGCGGCGAGCTGTCGGGGCGCAACCTCGAGCAGCAGGACGCGGTCAGGAAAAAGCCGTGATCAAAGGATGTTGAGCAGCATCAGCAGCACAACGACCACAAGCGGCACGCCGAGAAGCCAGAGAATGACAGGCATTTGATTTCTCCAAAGGTTGGTGGATGCCTGAAAGTTACGCCCGTGTCGACGGCACGCCTGCGCGGCGTTGCCCCCAATGGCGGTAGGTACCTGCCTACAGTTGTGTAGCCCGGGGGCTGTTGAGCGTAGGCTGCGCGGCTCGGCGTTCAAGGGAGATTGATGGGTGGCGGCGCTCGCGTCGCGTCGCGGCTCGTGAGTTGGTTGGCGGGCGCTTCGCGGCGCGGCGCGGCGGGCGGTACCCGGCAGCGGCTCATACTGTGGTATTTCACCGGGGGCGTGCCAACATTGTCTCGGCAAATCCGCGTGTGGGTGTGCTGTGTCGCGCAATCAGACGAGGCGCCTGCGATGAGCGGTTTTGCGGTCGGCGCGAAGCGCTTCGTTGACTAGCTCATCGCGCCTGTTTGAACGTAGCGGCCTCAGGGCGCGAAGTGAGTTGCGCGATGCGACCGCAAAACCGCTCATCGCAGGTTCAGTCGGCCCATAGGGCCGACCGCCTCGTCGCGCGGCACAGCACACCCGCACGCGGATTTGCCCGCGAGGTAGTCGAGTGAAGGGTACCCGAGCCCCAGCCCCAGCCCCACACGCACGCAGTGCCCGCGAGGTTCGCAAACGCCTAGATGGCGACCAGTTGCCGGACTCCGTTCGTCTCCATGTCCTTGCCGAGCCCGCGTGCGATGAACTCGCCGCGCTCCATGACGAGGTAGTCGTCGGCCAGTTCCCGCGCGAAGTCGTAGTACTGCTCGACCAATAGGATGGCCATGTCACCGCGGTCTGCCAGCATGCGGATCACGCGGCCGATGTCCTTGATGATGCTGGGCTGGATGCCCTCCGTCGGCTCGTCCAGGATGAGCAATTTCGGCCTGGCGGCGAGCGCCCGCGCGATCGCCAGTTGCTGCTGCTGGCCTCCCGACAAATCGCCACCGCGCCGGCCCAGCATCTGCCGGAGCACCGGGAACAGCTCGAACAGCTCACTGGGTATCGGCGTGGACGCGCTCTTGTAAGCCAGCCCCATGCGCAGGTTTTCTTCCACAGTCAGCCGCGCGAAGATCTCGCGCCCTTGCGGCACGAAGCCAATGCCCGCGCGCGCGCGCTCGTAAGGCGTCGCGCCCTGGATCGCCTTGCCGTTGAATTCGATGCTGCCCGTCTTGATAGGCACGAGGCCCATCAGCGCCTTGAGCAGCGTGGTCTTGCCCACGCCGTTGCGGCCCAGCAGCACCGTGACCTTTCCGAGGTGCGCCTCGAGGCTGACGTCGCGCAGGATGTGCGAGCCGCCGTAGTACTGGTTGATGTTCCTGACTTGAAGCATGGCAGAAGTTCCTGTCATTGCGGACTTGCTCCGCAATCCACCGTGGATCCCGGATCAAGCCCGGGATGACAACGGTCACCTTCCAAGGTACACCTCAATAACGCGCTCGTCGTTTTGCACCTGGTCCAGCGGGCCCTGCGCCAGCACCGAGCCTTCATGCAGCACCGTCACGATCTCCGAGATACTCTTGATGAAGCTCATGTCGTGCTCCACCACCATCAGCGAATGTCGGCCCTTGAGGGACAAGAACAGCTCGGCGGTGCGGGCGGTTTCCTCGTCCGTCATGCCCGCGACAGGCTCGTCGAGCAGGAGGAGCTTCGGGTCCTGCATCAGCAGCATGCCGATCTCCAGCCACTGCTTCTGGCCGTGGCTCAGGTTGCCGGCCATGCGCCTCACGTCGCCTTCGAGATGGATCGTGTGCAGCACCTCGGCCAGCCGATCGCTCTGGCCCGAGTCGAGGCGGAAGAACATGGACGCGCGCACGCCCTTGCCGGTCTTGAGGGCGAGCTCGAGGTTCTCGAACACCGTGAGCTGCTCGAACACCGTGGGCTTCTGGAACTTGCGGCCAATGCCCATCTGCGCGATCTCGGGCTCGGTGTGGCGCAGCAGGTCGATCGTGCTGCCGAAGAACACCGTGCCTTCGTCGGGGCGCGTCTTGCCGGTGATGATGTCCATCATCGTCGTCTTGCCGGCGCCATTGGGGCCGATGATGCAGCGCAGCTCGCCGGGGGCGATGTCCAGCGAGAGCTTGTTAATGGCGCGAAAGCCATCGAAGCTCACGCTCACGTCTTCGAGGTAAAGGATGCGGCCGTGGGTGGTGTCCACCTCGCCCGGCGTCATGCGGCGCGAGAAGCCCGCGGCACGGCCGCCCGATTCTGTCTTGCCGAATGATTCCCGCGCCTGATACGCCGCGGCGCGGCGTGCGCCTTCCTCAAGCAGGTCCGGCGTCATTTCGCACCTCGTTTGAAGCGCTTGACCAGGCCCACTATCCCGTCGGGCAGGAACAGCGTGACGGCGATGAAGAGCGCGCCCAGGAAGTACAGCCAGAACTCCGGCGCCGCAACCGTGAGCCAGCTTTTGGCGCCGTTCACCAGGAAGGCGCCGACGATGGGGCCGATGAGCGTCGCGCGGCCGCCGACAGCTGCCCAGATGGCGATCTCGATCGAGTTGGCCGGGCTCATCTCGCTCGGGTTGATGATGCCCACCTGCGGCACGTAGAGCGCGCCCGCCACGCCGCACATGATGGCGGAGATGGTCCAGATCGTGAGCTTGTAGCCGATCGGGTTGTAGCCCGAGAACATCACGCGCGACTCCGCGTCGCGGATGGCCTGCAGCACGCGGCCGAACTTCGCCGTGACCAGCCAGCGCGCGAAGAGAAAGAACGCCAGCAGGGTGAGGCCTGTCATCACGAAGAGCGTCATGCGCATGGGAGGCGTGGCGACGGGTATGCCCAGGATGCGCTTGAAGTCGGTGAAGCCGTTGTTGCCGCCGAAGCCCGTCTCGTTGCGGAAGAACAGCAGCATCGCCGCGAACGTCATCGCCTGCGTGATGATGGAGAAGTACACGCCCTTGATGCGGGAGCGGAAGGCGAAGTAGCCGAACACGAAGGCCACGATGCCGGGCACCGCGACGATGAGAAACAGCGTGGCGGCGAAACTGTCGCTGAACGACCAGTGCCAGGGCAGCTGCTTCCAGTCCAGGAAGACCATGAAGTCCGGCAGGTCGCTCTTGTAGTTGCCGTCGCGGCCGATCTGGCGCATGAGGTACATGCCCATGGCGTAGCCGCCCAGCGCGAAGAACAATCCATGGCCCAGCGACAGGATGCCGGTGTAGCCCCAGATCAGGTCCATCGCCAGCGCGCAGATGGCATAGCACATGATCTTGCCGACCAGCGCCACGGCGTAATCGCTCATGTGGAAGACGCTGTCTGCGGGAACGAGGAGATTGAGCGCGGGCGCAACGGCGCAGACGACGATCAGCGCCGCGATGAAGGCCGTCCAGCCCAGGCGGGTGAGGACGGGAGCACGCGCGGGCAGAACGAATCCTGCTCCCTCTCCCGCCTGCGGGAGGGGGTTGGGGTGAGGGTGCGCCTTCTCCCGCGGGCGGGAGAAGGAGCCAGAATCCAAACTCTCTTCCGGTGGCAGCACGGCGCTCATGCTTCGACGCTCCGGCCCTTGACGGCGAAAATGCCTTGCGGGCGTTTCTGGATGAAGACGATGATCAGCACCAGCACCGCGATCTTCGCGAGCACGGCCCCCGCCCAGCCTTCGATGAACTTGTTGAGCACGCCCAGTCCAAGCGCCGCGTACACCGTGCCGGCGAGTTGGCCCACCCCGCCCAGCACGACCACCATGAACGAGTCGACGATGTAGCCCTGCCCCAGGTCGGGGCCGACGTTGCCGACCTGACTCAGCGCACAGCCCGCAAGACCCGCGATGCCGGAGCCGAGCGCGAACGCGTAGGTATCGATGCGCGCGGTGTTTACGCCCATACAGGACGCGATTGGCCGGTTCTGCGTGACGCCGCGCACGAACAGGCCCAGTCGCGTCTTGCCGATGAGGAAGGCCATGCCCAGCAACACCGCGAACGCGAAGCCGATGATGATGATGCGGTTCCACGGAAGCTGCAGATGCCCCATCACAATGACACCGCCGCTCATCCAGCTGGGGTTCTCCACACCGACATTCTGTGCGCCGAAGATGGACCGCACGAGTTGCATCAACATCAGGCTGATGCCCCAGGTGGCCAGCAACGTCTCCAGCGGCCGACCATAGAGGAAGCGGATCACGCTGCGTTCCAGCACGGCGCCCATCAGCGCCGAAGCGGCGAACGCCACAGGCACCGCGGCGACCAGATACCAGTCGAAAGCACCCGGCAGGTATTTCTGGAACAGGCCTTGCACCACGTAGGTTGCATAGGCGCCAATCATCATCAGCTCGCCGTGCGCCATGTTGATGACGCCCATCAGGCCATAGGTGATGGCGAGCCCGAGCGCGACCAGCAGCAGGATCGAGCCCAGGCTGATGCCCGAGAAGATCGCGCCCAGCTTGTCCGCCCAGGCCAACGACGATTCGACCTCGCGCAGCGAGGACTGCAGGATGGACTTCACGTCGGGCTCGCCCTCGACCTTGATGCGTTCGATCAGAAGCGTCTTGGTGCTGGGGTTGTCGCTGTGCGACAGCAGCCGGGCCGCCTCGATGCGCCTTGCCTTGTCGGCGCTGCCCAGCAGCACGGCCGCGCGCACCATGCCCAGCTGTTCCCTGACCTGTGCGTCGGTCTCGGCCGCCAGGGCCTTCTCGATCAGCGGCAGCCTCGATTCATCGCTCTCGTTCTGCAGCGTCTTGATTGCCTCGCGGCGCAGCGCCACGTCTTTCGAAAATAGCTTGAGCGCGGCCATCGCGGCGTCGAGCTCGCCGCGCATGCGGTTGTTGTTGATCACGTCCTCGGCATCGGCGGGCAACGCGCCTTCGGCGCCCGTGACAGGATCGAACCCCTTGCCGTCCTTGACCAGGAACACCTTGTCGCCGGCGATCTTCACCGCGTCGTCCACCAGCGACTGGATGAAAGCTGCCGTCTTGTCGTCCGCCGCCGCCACGGCCTTGTTCAAGGCTTCGATGCGGGCGTCGGTGTCACCTGCTGCCATGGCGCGCGCTTCCTCCTGCGTCAGGGCGTGGGCACTGGCGGAAAGAAGGAGTGCTGCGAGGATGACAAGACTGCGAATGAACATTGAAAGAACCTGTAGGGTGGGCAGACCCGCTGCGCACTCCACAGGTCCCTGGTTGTCATCCCGGACTCGATCCGGGATTCATGTTTCGCCGGCCAGGACGCTGGCCAACGCGACATGGATTGCGGGTCAAGCCCGCAATGACAACCGCCAGGGACGGTGACGCTATCGCGTCACTTCTTTGCCGGCTCGTCGGGCTTCTTGTCGTTGCCTTCGATGTACGGAGACCACGGCTTGGCCTTCACCGGCCCGGGTGTCTTCCACACCACGTTGAATTGGCCATCGGCCTTGATTTCGCCGATGAACACCGACTTGTGCAAGTGGTGGTTCTTTTCGTCCATCTTCGAGACGATGCCGCTCGGCGCCTTGAAGGTCTGGCCGGCCATGGCGGCGATGACCTTGTCGACGTCGGTGGTCTTCGCCTTCTCGACGGCCTGCTTCCACATGTTGATGCCGATGTAGGTCGCTTCCATCGGGTCGTTGGTCAGCGGCTTGTCGGAGCCGGGCAGCTTCTTGGCCTTGGCGTACGCGGCCCACTTCTTGGAGAACTCCGTGTTGGTCGGGTTCTTGATCGACTGGAAGTAGTTCCATGCCGCCAGGTGGCCCACCAGCGGCTTGGTGTCCACGCCGCGCAGTTCCTCTTCACCCACCGAGAAGGCGACGACCGGCACGTCCTTGGCTTTCAGGCCGGCGTTGCCCAGTTCCTTGTAGAAGGGCACGTTGGAATCACCGTTGATGGTGGAGACGACCGCTGTCTTGCCGCCGGCCGAGAACTTCTTGATATCGGCGACGATGGTCTGGTAGTCGCTGTGGCCGAAGGGGGTGTACTTCTCATCGATATCCGTGTCTTTCACGCCTTTGCTCTTGAGGTAGGCGCGCAGGATCTTGTTGGTGGTGCGGGGATACACGTAGTCAGTGCCCAGCAGGACCCAGCGCTTTGCTGCGCCGCCGTCCTTGCTCATGAGGTAGTCGACAGCGGGAATCGCCTGCTGGTTCGGCGCGGCACCCGTGTAGAAGACGTTCTTCGAGAGCTCTTCACCTTCGTATTGCACAGGGTAGAACAGCAGGCCGTTCAGCTCTTCCACCACCGGGAGGACGGACTTGCGCGACACGCTGGTCCAGCAACCGAAGATCACGGCAACCTTGTCTTGCGTCAGCAACTGCTTTGTCTTCTCGGCAAAGAGAGGCCAGTTGGACGCCGGGTCAACCACCACGGGCTCGAGCTTCTTGCCCAGCACGCCACCCTTGGCATTGATCTCGTCGATGGCCATCAGGACCGTGTCTTTCAGAACGGTTTCCGAAATGGCCATGGTGCCCGACAGGCTGTGCAGGATGCCGACCTTGATGGTGTCCTTGGATTGCGCAAGGGCCGCGCCGCCAACACTGGCGAGGGCGACCGCGGCGGTGAGCGCCTTGAGGGTGAAACGACGTTGCATTGCGAAGCTCCTAGGTGGGATGGGAATGGGGAAACAGCCCAGCCATCCTAGGTTTGCCCGAGTGGCACGCCTATACGCCGCATGGCGTACGGCGCCGTCGAGACCGCGTCAGTTGAGGGTCGCGCCCGCAACGGCCCCCGCGCCCGACTGCGTCCTGCGCCACGCGGCCGGCGGCAAGCCGAACTCCCGCCGGAAGGCCCGGTTGAAGGCGGCATCGGTCTCGTAACCGACCTGTCCGGCGACTCGGGTAACGCTCTGCGCGCCGTCGCGCAGCAGGTCGGCGCCGATCGCCATGCGCAGCTTGCACAGGTAATTCATCGGCGACTGGCCGACGAAGTGGCTGAACCGCTCGGCCATGACGGAGCGCGAGACATTGGCCTCGCGCGCGAGGCTTTCCACCGTCCAGGGATGCGATGGGTGCTGATGCATCTGCGCGAGCGCGCAGCCCACGGCCGGATCGCGCAGGCCGGCGAACCAGCCAGTCTGATTGGCCGGAAGCGCCTCCATGTGGCGCCGCACGGTTTCGATCAACAGCACTTCAGATAGCTTCGTCAACACGCCTTCGCCGCCGGGTCGCGGCGACAGGGCCTGCCCGGCCGCGTGCCGGATGGATGTCTCGAGCCAGTCCATGCCCGGGTCGCCGCGCAGGCTGACGAGCACGGCCCGCGGCAATGCCGTGAACACCGGACGGCACAGGCGTGCATCACAGCTGAGGTAGCCGCAGATGAATTGGGCGGGCTCACCGCCCCCGCCGTAATGAATCGGCCCGGGCCGCCTGCGCATCAGCTCTGCGAGATCCACATCGAGTGGTATCGCCGTGCCGTCGATGGAGGCCATCTTGTGCGCTTCGCCATTCGGACACACGATGACGTCGCCGGCCTTCATGCGGAACGGCGCGAGGCCCTGCAGCGTCACGGTGCACTCGCCCTGGGTGAGCATGTGGTAGATCACCAGCTGCTCGGAACGCGGGTGCAGCAGCTCCGGGTCCAGCCCATCAGCGCCGGGCGTCGCCACGCACCAGGGCGCGGTGAAGTCCACGTAGAAAAACGAAGCGCGGCGCAAGCGCACGACTTTCAAGAGTTCCGACAAGGCGTCCATGGACGAAATTGTCGGCATTTTGAAGGCCCGTGTCGACTGCGCTTAGCGGCCCGCGGAAGCAGGGACAAGAAAGCCGGACGCGCGATCAAGACCCCTGCGCCCGCCCACCTCTGCAGCGGTGCAGCGGGAAAAAACGGCGGAGCCGCGGACAGGACAGCAAGCGGCGCGTCGCGTGAAACTGGCCGTCCGCTTTCGAAGGCGGTTGTCCACACCATCCAAGGAGTTCATCCCATGAATGCAGTTCTTTCCCCCTCCGCCGCGATCGATCCGCTCGTAGCACTCAAGCAGAAACAGCAGGCCGCGTGGGGCAGCGGCGACTATTCCGTCGTGGGCACGACGCTGCAGATCGTCGGCGAGACGCTGTGCGAAGCCGCCGACGTGCAATCCGGCGAGGCCGTTCTCGACGTCGCAGCCGGCAACGGCAATGCGACACTGGCTGCGGCCCGCCGCGGCGCGGGCGTGACTTCCACCGACTATGTGGGCAGCCTGCTGGAGGCCGGGCGCGCACGTGCACATGCCGAGAAGCTCGACGTGCGGTTCCAGACCGCCGACGCGGAGGAGCTTCCCTTTGCGCCCGGGCACTTCGATGCCGTGCTGTCCACGTTCGGCGTGATGTTCACCGCCGATCACGCACGCGCGGCGCGCGAGATGGCGCGCGTGTGCCGGCCCGGCGGGCGCATCGCCATGGCCAACTGGACGCCCGAGGGATTCATCGGCCAGCTGTTCAAGACGCTGGGCCAGCACCTGCCGCCGCCCGCGGGCGCGAAATCGCCGGCGCTGTGGGGAACCGAGGCCTACCTGGCCGAACTGTTCGGCCCCGCAGCGGCGAAGATCCATTGCAACAAGCGCATCTTCAACTTCCGTTACCGGTCGGCGGAACACTTCGTCGAAGTGTTCCGCACCTGGTATGGGCCGGTGCACAAGGCCTTCGCGGCGCTGGGGCCCAAGGGCGATGCGCTCGAGCGCGACATGGTGGCTCTGATCGAGCGCATGAAGCGCCCCGACGCCGCCGCGCTCGTCATTCCCGGCGAGTACCTCGAAGTGGTTGTCGTGCGCGCCTGAGCTACCCTTTCGGTCCATGAACCCCACCAGCCTTTCGCGCCCCGAGCCGAACGTCCGTGAAACGGGCACCGGCCCGGGTGTCGTGTGCCTGCATTGCAACGCCAGCTGCGCCGCCCAGTGGGGCGGCCTGATGGCCCTGCTCGCGCCGCGGTACCGGGTGCTGGCGCCCGAACTGTACGGCGCGGGCCGCAGCCCGCACTGGCCGCTGGTGCGGCCGAGGTCGCTGGCCGATGAAGTCGACCTGATCGAGCCCGTGTTCGAGCGCGCGGGCCTGCGCGCCGTGCTGGTGGGGCATTCGTACGGTGCGGCCGTGGCGCTGCTCGCGGCCATGCGCCAGCCCGGCCGCGTTCGCGCGCTGGCTCTCTACGAGCCCACGTTGTTCTCCCTGATCGACCAGGAATCACCGCCACCGAATGCGGCCGACGGCATCCGCCTGGCCGCGTCGGTGGCAGCCGACGCGGTGGACCGGGGCGACCCCGATGAGGCTGCAAAGCACTTCATCGATTACTGGAGCGGCGCGGGAGCATGGGAACGCACGCCCGCCCAGCGCCGGCAACCGGTCGCCCACAGCATCCGCGACGTGGGCAACTGGGCGCACGCGTTGTTTACGGAGCCGAGCACGGTGCAAAGCTTCCGCGCGCTGGACGTGCCGGTGCTGTACATGACCGGCACCGACACCACGGCGTCGGCTCGCGGCGTCGCGCGAATCCTCACCGCCGTGCTGCCGAACGTCCGCGTCCGTGAGTTCCAGGGCCTGGGCCACATGGGGCCCGTGCAGGACCCCGGCGCGGTCAATGACGCGATCGAACGTTTCCTCTTCGAAATCGAGGCCGGCTGAACTAGGCCTCGAACTGCGGATGCAACTGCCGGATCCGGTTCGTCGCCATCCCGGCCGCGGCAGTGCGTGTTTCCACCCCCAGCTTCGCGAGAATGCGTTCCAGGTGTTTCTTCACGGTAGCGGGGCTGGCGCCCAGGATGTCCGCGATATCGCGATTGATCTTGCCCTTGACCACCCAGTACAGCACCTCCGCTTCGCGCGCGGTGAGCCGGAACGACAGACTCATCGCCTCGATGATGGCCGTGTCGGAAACCTCGCGCATGACGATGAGCCAATCATCGTCACCCGTCTGCTGATGCAGGCGGAACGTCAGGCGGCGCGCGCCGAGTTGCGCCGTGAACCGCGGCGGCTCGATCTGCTGCTCGGCTTCCTTCAGATGGCGGCGCAGCCAGTCGATCACGGGCTGCGGCGCCTCGGGCGCGCTGGTGCCGTAGTACGCCATCAGCAGCTCGCGCGCCAGCGGTGTCTGCCACATCAGCTTGCCGTCGCTCGCGCGCACCGTGATGCTGGCGTAGCCGAACGCGTCGAGCGCATTGCGCGTCTGGCGCGCCTGCCGCGCACCTTGCATATGCACGCCCATGCGCGCCAGCACCTCCTTGGGCTTGATCGGCTTGGTGACGTAGTCCACGCCTCCTGCCGCCAGCGCGGCGACAAGATGCTCGGTCTCCGTGAGGCCCGTCATGAAGATGATCGGGATGTGTGCGGTGGCGGGCGAGCCCTTCAGGCGCTTGGCCACCTCGAAGCCGTCCATGCCGGGCATCATCGCGTCCAGCAGCACGATGTCGGGCAGGGCCTGCGCCGCGCGTTGCAGCGCGGCTTCGCCGCCCGTCGCGACCAGCACGGTGTAGCCGGATTCGTCCAGCGCGTCGTGCAGGACCGACAGGTTGTCGGGCACGTCGTCCACGATCAGTACGACGTCACTGGTGGCTCGGTCGAAATCGATGCGGGCATTCATGGGTGCTCCTCCTCAACGGGGGCCTTCGAGAGTTCGCGACTCATCGCCTCGAACTGGAACTGGCGGGCCAGCTCGCGCATCGCCGCCGCGAAGCCGGCGCATGCGGGCTGCGCCGCCTCGATAGCGTCCAGCTGGTTCATGATCCCGCGGTAGTAGCCGAGCTGCACGACGTGTTGCAGCGCCAGCAGCGACGCTGCTTCGGGCCAGGTCCAGGCCGCGCCCGTGGCGACCACCGCGGCGAGGGGCTGCGGCTCGGACTCCAGCCAGCGCAGGCCCAGCTGTCGCTCCAGCCAGTCGAGCAACTCGCTGTGGCGCACCGGCTTGACGATGAAGTCCTCGCCGCGCACGCCCGCGTCGTTGTCCAGGTTCTTGTCGAAGGCATTGGCGCTGACCACGGCAATCCTGGCCCCCACGCCATCCAGCCGGCGCAGCCTGCGGATCGTCTCCCAGCCGTCGATGCCCGGCATGGCGAGATCCATCAGGATGGCATCGGGCCGCAGGCCCGCCGCCATCAGGTCGAGCGCGTCGTGGCCGCTGGCGGCGGTGCGCAGCTCGAAGCCCAGGGGCTCGAGCAACTGCACGAGCAGCTCGCGATCGGCCTCCTCGTTGTCCACCACCAGCACCTTGCGGCGCACGCCCTCGTAACCCCGGCGCGGCCGACTCGCGCCTGCGCGGGCCGGCGCGACGGCGTTGTGCACCTCGGGCAGGAACAACTTGATGCGGAAGACCGATCCCACGCCCGGCGTGCTGGCCACCGTCATCTCACCCCCCATGAGGTCGGTGAGCATTTTCGCGATCGTGAGACCCAGGCCCGCGCCCGGCGCCGTGTGACCGACGCTGTTGCCGCGCGCGAACGGCTCGAAGATCTGCGCCAACTCGTCGCCGGTGAGACCGGGGCCCGTGTCCTCGATGTCGATGTGCGCCATCTCGCGGGCATAGCGCACGCGAAAGGTGACATGGCCCAGCGACGTGAACTTGATCGCGTTGCCCAGCAGGTTGATCAGGATTTGCCGCACGCGCTTCTCATCCGCCCGCACCACATCGGGCACGTTGCCCTCCGCTTCGAACCGGAAGGTCAGCCCCTTGGCGGATGCCTGCGGCTCGAACATGCCGGCCATCTCGTGCACGCAATCGGCGAAATGCATGGGCTTCACGGTGAGGGTGAGCTTGCCCGCCTCGATGCGGGCGATATCGAGCGTGCCCTCGATCAGCGACAGCAGGTGCTCGCCGCCGCGCCGGATGACGTTGACAGCCTGCTTGCGGTGCGGCGGCACGCCGGAGTCCTCGCCCATCAGTTGCGCGTAGCCCAGGATGCTGTTCAAAGGCGTGCGCAGCTCGTGGCTGATCGCGCTGATGTAGCGGCTCTTGGCCTGGTTGGCGTGCTCCGCCGCCAGCCTTGCCTGCTCCGCCAGCAGCTTCGCGTTCTGCAGCGCTTCGTCGGTTTGCCGGTGCGATTCGATCTCGCGCATCAGCAGGTGGGTTTGCCGGTTGGATTCCTCCTGCGCCACCTGCCGGCTCTTGTGCGCGAGCACCAGCCACCAGGCCACGATGCCGGCGATCACCAGCAGCGCCATGTATGCCTTCAGGAAGCCGGATCGCAATGTCCCGCCCGGGGATTGCGCGTCATCAAGCAGCTGCGCCATCGCGCGAGCCTCCTGGTAATACAGCAGGCCGAACAGGGTGGCCAGCAGCGGCACGATGATCAGCATCAGCAGCAGGAAGTGGCCCAGGCCCGTGTCGAGGTACGGCCACACGCGGCGTGGCAGCAGCCACCGAAGCGCGGCGGACCATTGCGCCGACAGGCTTGCGTGCGGCTTGCACAGGTCGCCGCAGCGCGCGTCCAGCGTGCAGCATAGCGAGCAGATCTGACCCTGGTAGGCGGGGCAATGCGCCATGTCCGGGCCTTCGTATTCGCGCTCGCAGATGACGCAGCGTTGGAGGGACAGGGGATTGTCATTGCGGGCTCGACCCGCAATCCATGGATCCCGGATCGAGTCCGGGATGACACTGCGAGCGATGTAATAGCGCCCCTTCGTCGCCCACGCGATGAGCGGCGACGTGACGAACGCCACGCCCAGCGCGATCACCGCGGAGAATGCCTGTGCCGTCGGCCCGAAGAAGCCCAGGTGCGCCGATATCGACAGCGCCGAAGCCAGCGCCATCGCGCCGACACCCACCGGGTTGATGTCGTACAAGTAAGCGCGCTTGAATTCAATGCCGGGCGGCGACAGCCCAAGCGGCTTGTTGACGACCAGGTCCGCTACGACGGCCATCATCCACGCGATCGCAATGTTGGAGTACAGCCCCAGCACGTCGCCCAGGGCCTGGAAGACGTTCATCTCCATCAGCATGAAGGCGATCATCGTGTTGAACACGACCCACACGACACGGCCGGGGTGGCTGTGCGTGACCCGCGAGAAGAAGTTGGACCAGGCCAGCGACCCCGCGTAGGCATTGGTGACGTTGATCTTCAGCTGCGAGATCACCACGAACAGCGCGGTGGCCGCGACCGCCCAGCCGTAATTCGGGAACACGTACTCGTAAGCGGCCAGGTACATCTGGTTCGGGTCTACGGCCCGGTCGGCCGGCACCATGTGGGTGATCGCCAGGTACGCCAGCAGCGCGCCACCCAGCATCTTGATCACGCCCAGCACCACCCAGCCTGGCCCGCCAGCGAGCACACCGAGCCACCAGCTCCGGCGGCTGACGGCGGTGCGCGCGGGCATGAAACGCAGGTAGTCGGCCTGCTCGCCCATCTGCGTGATGAGCGCGATGCCTACTGTAAGCGCAGCACCAAACAAGTGCAGATCGAAACCGCCTCCCTCGGCCCTTTCCCCAACGTAGTGCGTGATCCCCGCGAACGCACCGGGATCGCGCGCCAGCACATACACAAAGGGGACAACCAGCATCACCAGCCAGAGCGGCTGCGTCCATACCTGCAGGCGGCTGATGACCGATACGCCGTGCGTGACCAGCGGAATGACCACCAGCGCGCACACGAGGTAGCCCCAGCTCGGTGGAATGCCGAGCGCCAGCTCCAGCGCGTAGGCCATCACCGCCGCTTCGAGCGCGAAGAAAATGAACGTGAAGGAGGCGTAGATCAGCGACGTGAGCGTGGAGCCGATATAGCCGAAGCCCGCGCCGCGCGTGAGCAGGTCCATGTCGATCCCGTAGCGGGCGGCGTAGATGCTGATCGGCAGGCCGGCGGTGAAGATGATCAGGCCGGTGGCCAGGATCGCCCAGAAGGCGTTCATGAAGCCGTATTGCACGAGCAGTGTGGCGCCCACCGCCTCCAGAATCAGGAAGGACGCCGCGCCGAAAGCCGTGTTGGCCACCCGGAACGTGGACCACTTGCGGAAACGCTGCGGCGTGTAGCGCAGCGCGTAGTCCTCCATGGTTTCGCTCGCCACCCAGCTGTTGTAATCGCGCCGGACCTTGACGACACGTTGGGGCGCGTCGTGCGGCACGGGCAGGATGGGGATGGTTTCGCTCACGTGACGGAAGTGCAGATTCCGTGCCCGTCCATGCGCCGTCCGGCGTATGGCCGGGCACGGGCCTTGCACTAAGATGGACCGTTACATCCGTCCGCTCACCATGGAACTGACCCCGCGCGAGAAAGACAAGCTCCTGATCTTCACGGCCGCCCTGCTGGCGGAGCGCCGTCGGGCGCGCGGGCTCAAGCTCAACTACCCGGAAGCAGTGGCGCTCATCTCCGCCGCGGTCATGGAGGGCGCGCGTGATGGCAAGACCGTGGCGCAGCTCATGAGCGAGGGCCGCACCATTCTCACGCGCGGCGACGTGATGGAGGGCGTGGCCGAAATGATCCCCGACATCCAGGTGGAAGCGACCTTCCCCGACGGCACCAAGCTGGTCACGGTTCATCAACCGGTCATATGACTCCCCCCCGAAGCGCCTTCGGCGCCTCCCCCTCAAGGGGGCGCCACCAGCGGCCCGGCGAAGCCGGTTCCGCGGTGGCCCTGGAATTGCACCACTTTCCCCGCATGAGGATCTCCATGACCCACCCTCTCATTGCTCGCCTGCTGATGGGCCCCACCTTGTACGCCGGCGCGACCCGCGTGTTCGCGCACGACGGCCACGGCCTCGTGGGTTCGCACTGGCACACCACCGATACGGCCGGCTTCGCCTTCGTGGCGCTGTTGGCCGGCCTGGCCATCTGGCTCTCGCGGGACCGCTGACCCGATGATCCCGGGCGAACTGTTCACCGAGGCGGGCGACCACACGCTCAATCCCGGTCGCCGCACGGCAACCGTGGTCGTGCGCAACACCGCCGACCGGCCGATCCAGGTCGGCTCGCACTATCACTTCGCGGAGACCAACGCCGCACTGCAGTTCGACCGCGATGCGGCGCGAGGCATGCGCCTGAACATCGCCTCGGGCACCGCAGTGCGCTTCGAGCCGGGGCAGCAACGCACGGTGGAGCTGGTCGACTTGGGCGGGGATCGCACCGTCTACGGCTTCCGCGGCCTGGTGCAAGGGAAACTCTAATGGCAACCATAGGACGGCGCGCGTACGCCGAGATGTTCGGCCCGACGACGGGCGACCGCGTGCGGCTGGCCGACACCGAACTGGTGATCGAGGTCGAGGACGACTACACCTTGCGCGCCGGCGGCTACGGCGAGGAAGTGAAATTCGGCGGCGGCAAGACCATCCGCGACGGCATGGCGCAATCGCAGCGAACGCGCGCCGAGGGCACGATGGACTGCGTGCTGACCAACGCACTCATCCTCGATCATTGGGGCATCGTGAAAGCCGACATCGGCATCCGAGACGGCCGCATCGCCGCCATCGGCAAAGCCGGCAACCCGGACACGCAACCGGGCGTGGACATGGTCATCGGTCCGGGCACGGAGATCATTTCCTGCGAGGGCAACATCGTCACCGCGGGCGGCATCGACAGCCACATCCATTTCATCTGCCCCCAGCAGATCGAGGAGGCGCTGGCCTCCGGCGTCACCACCATGATGGGCGGCGGCACCGGCCCGGCCACGGGCACCTTCGCCACCACCTGCACGCCAGGCGCGTGGAACATCGAGCGCATGCTGCAGGCGGCCGACGCCTTCCCCATGAACCTGGGCTTCCTCGGCAAGGGCAACGCCAGCTTGCCGGGCGCCTTGCACGAGCAGATCAAGGCCGGCGCGATCGGGCTGAAGCTGCACGAAGATTGGGGCACGACGCCCGCGGCCATCAGCAACTGCCTGGATGTGGCCGACGAAACCGACACCCAGGTCGCGATCCATAGCGACACCCTCAACGAGTCGGGCTTCGTGGAAAACACGATCGCCGCGACCAAGGGCCGGGCCCTGTGCGCCTTCCACACCGAAGGCGCCGGCGGCGGCCACGCTCCTGACATCCTGCGCGTGGTGGGCGAGGCCAACTTCCTGCCCTCCTCCACCAACCCGACGATGCCCTACACGCGCAACACGCTGGACGAGCATGTCGACATGCTGATGGTGTGCCATCACCTCGACCCGGCCATCGCGGAAGACCTGGCTTTCGCCGAAAGCCGCATCCGCAAGGAAACCATCGCTGCGGAGGACGTGCTGCACGACCTGGGCGCGATCAGCATGATGAGCTCCGACAGCCAGGCCATGGGCCGCGTGGGCGAGGTGGTCATGCGCACCTGGCAGACGGCGCACAAGATGAAGGTGCAGCGGGGAAAGTTGCCCGGCGACACCGAACGTCATGACAACTTCCGCGCCAGGCGCTACATCGCCAAGTACACGATCAATCCCGCCATCTCCCACGGCATCAGCCACGAGGTGGGCAGCATCGAGCCCGGCAAGTGGGCCGACCTTGTGGTGTGGAAGCCGGCGTTCTTCGGCGTGAAGCCGGCACTCATCCTCAAGGGCGGCTTCATCGCGATGGCTGCAATGGGCGACCCCAACGCATCCATCCCCACGCCGCAACCGGTGCATTACCGCCCGATGTTCGGCAGCTTCGGCGGCGCCATCGCCAAAGGCTCGCTCACCTTCGTGTCGCAAGCCGGCTTGGCTGCGGGCATCAAGGAAGCTTTCGGGCTGGCCAAGAGCCTCAGCGCCGTCAAGAACATCCGCAACGTGCGCAAGGGCGACCTCATCCACAACGGCTACCTGCCCAAAATGGAGATTGATCCGCAGACCTATGCCGTGCGCGCCGACGGCCAGCTGCTGACCTGCGAGGCGGCCACCGTGCTGCCGATGGCGCAACGGTATTTCCTGTTCTGAAGAAGAACACCTTGGACGTGCGAGACTTCTCCACCTATCCCATCCACGGGCGCGGCAAGTTCCAGCTCGAGGCTTTTCAATGATCCAGGTTTCCAAGATCCTCGCGGGCGGGCACGGGCTCGCGCCCGTCCTGCTCAAGCGCGCCGCCACCGTAGAGCTGGATTGGGACGTGCGCCAGAAAAGCCGCTTCGACTGCACCGATTCGCTGGGCCGCCACCTGGGCGTGTTCCTGCCGCGTGGAACGGTCGTTCGCGGCGGGGACGTGCTGGTGGCCGAGGACGGCTCGCTCGTGAAGGTGATCGCGGCGCCGCAACCGGTGCTGGTGATCACGCATTGCAAGGAACACGGCACGCCCTTTGACCTGACGCGCGCCGCCTACCACCTGGGCAACCGACATGTCCCCATCGAACTCAAGCCAGACCACCTCAAGATCGAGCCCGACCATGTGCTGGCGGACATGCTGCGGGCCATGCACCTGATCGTTCACGCGAGGGACGCCGCGTTCGAACCCGAGGGTGGCGCTTACACCTCGCATACCGGCCACTCACACGGGCATGGGCACGAGCACGGTCACTCACACGAAGGCCACGATCACGACCATGGCCACCACGACCACTGATGCTGCGCTGCTGCAGCTGATCTGGCTCGCGTCGCCGGCGCTGCCGGTGGGTGGTTTCTCGTATTCGGAGGGGCTGGAGGCCGCGGTCAATTGCGAGCGCGTCCACGATGAAGCCACCGCCGCCGCGTGGCTCGCCGACCAGTTGCACTTGTGCCTGTCGCGCGCCGACCTGGCCGTGATGGCCGACGCGATGCACGCGTGGCGCAATGGCGATCTTTCTCGCATCGCAGAGCTCGACCGCTGGGTGCTGCGCACGCGCGAGACTTCCGAGATGCGCCAACAGACCGAGCAGATGGGCCGATCGCTGCTGGAGTGGTTACGCACCGTCCGTCCTCTGCTTGTCGAAGGGCCCGCCGCGCGTTGGGCCTCGATAGGCTCAGCCCGAACGGAAATTGGCTTGACCTATCCGGTGGCCTTCGCACTTGCCGCATGCGCGAGCGGCGCTCCGGCGCGCGACTGCCTGCTCTCGTTCGCTTTCGGCTGGGCCGAGAACATGACGCAAGCCGCGATCAAATCCGTGCCGCTGGGCCAGAGCGCGGGGCAGCGCATCCTGCTGCGCCTGGCCGCGGAAATACCCGCCGCCGTGGACAACGCGCTGGCGTTGCGCGAGGATGAGCGGCAGGCGTTTTCCCCCATGCTGGCCATCCTGTCGGCGCAGCACGAAACCCAATACTCGAGATTGTTCAGATCATGATGCATCACATCGCCAACCGCACCAAGAAGCTGCCGCCGCTGCGCGTGGGCATCGGCGGGCCCGTGGGATCAGGCAAGACCACCTTGCTCGAGATGCTGTGCAAGGCCATGCGCGACAAGTGGGACCTGGTCGCCATCACCAACGACATCTACACCAAGGAAGACCAGCGCCTGCTCACCGTCAGCGGCGCGCTGCCGGCCGAGCGCATCATGGGCGTGGAGACCGGCGGCTGCCCCCACACGGCCATCCGCGAGGACGCGTCCATCAACCTCGAGGCCATCGACCGGATGCTGGTGGACTTTCCGCAGGCCGACATCGTGTTCGTGGAAAGCGGCGGAGATAACCTCGCCGCCACCTTCAGCCCCGAACTCTCCGACCTCACGATCTACGTGATCGACGTCGCCGCGGGCGAGAAGATCCCGCGCAAGGGCGGCCCCGGCATCACCAAGAGCGACCTGTTCGTGATCAACAAGACCGACCTCGCGCCCTATGTCGGCGCCGACCTGGGCGTGATGGAGGCCGATACCCAACGCATGCGCAGGGACAAGCCCTATGTCATGACCAACCTCAAGACGCAAGCCGGCGTGGCCGAGGTGGTGGCGTTCATCGAAAAACGGGGCATGCTGGCGGCAGCGTAAAATCGGCCCCGCATCGGAAGCGTGGCAGAGTGGTCGATTGCACCGGTCTTGAAAACCGGCAACGGGCAACCGTTCGTGAGTTCGAATCTCACCGCTTCCGCCAGGGCGGGTAGCCGCTACTTCGGCGCTCTCGCCATCAGGCCTTGCATGTCGCTCCAGATGCGCACGACTCGCGCCACGACGTTCTCCACGGTGCCGGCGGGCAGCAGCTTGTCCTTGTACGGCCACAGCACGTCCAGCGCGATCAGCAACACCACGATCCAAACGATGCGGGGCAGCCATCGCTTGAGGGCGGGCGGCTCCTGCGCAATCGGCACGGGCGGCGGCGCGGGCTTGGCTCTACCCTCTGGGCTGACCCGCCAGACGGTGAGCGGTTCGGCGATGTTCTTGAAAATCTGCGCCCCCATCGACTCGGCCTTCATGGGCACCTTGCCTTTGACGGTGTCGTAGACGATCTGGCTGATGCAGATGCCGCCCTGCGCGGCCCTAGGCTCGAGCCGGGCCGCAATGTTGACGCCGTCGCCGGCCACATGTCCGCCCGCCACACGATAGACGTCGCCGATATGGATGCCGATCCGATGCATCAACCCCCGGCCGGGCGGCAGCTCGGCATTGCGCTCGCCGAATTCGGTCTGGATCTTCATTGCGAACCTCATGGCGTCCACGGCCCCGCCGAAGCACAGCATCATGCCGTCGCCCATCGTGTTGAGGACTTCACCGTGATGTTCCCCGCAGGCCTCGCGCATGCGTGTGAAATCGGCTTGAACAGCCGCGATGGTGCCGGGCTCGTCGCGCTGCATGCGCGAGGAGTAACCCACCACGTCGGTGAAAACTACCGCGGCGAGGCGAGGCCGCTCCAGCGGCTCGCCGCCGGCCAAAGCCATGGGTTCGCTCACGGCGTCATCGGATTTGACGTCATTCAACGGAAGAACTCCTCTGGCCCGGTTCCGGGCCCAACGGCTGCTAGATGGGGGAAAACGCTTATATGCAGCCCAGCGGCGACGGTACCCGGGCGCGCAGGCAGTGTCAACAGTCGCAACGCCCATTGCCGATCCGCCGCCCTAAAATGCAGAGAGGGGGGATCTCCCATGAACCACGGCGTCTACCGCAACGCAACGGCCATCGCCGGGGCGGCGCTGTTGGCCTCCTGCGTCCTGCTGCCGTTCACTCCCGACCCAGGCGCCAGGGCGCCGGTCCTCGACGGCTACGGCAGGCTCGAAACACCCGTGACGACGCGCGTCCCCGCGGCGCGAGACGCCTTCCGCGCCGCCATGCTTCAGGCCTATGCCTTCAACGAAGTCGAGGCGGTGCGCATGTTCAAAGCCGCGCTTGCGCTGGACCCCCGTTGCGCGCTGTGCGCCTGGGGTGTCGCCTGGCAGCTCGGCCCCAACATCAACGCACCACGCCGCGGCGACTTCACCGAGCACCTGCGGTATGTGGACCATGCGATGCGCCATCTCGAAGGCGCGACGCCACGCGAGCGCGCGCTGGTGGAGTCGCTCGCCGTGCGCTACGCGCATGCGAGCACGGCCCGCGAGACGACCCCCCTGGCCGGCGACGTCTGCGGCAAGCCCACGGCCGGCGCGCCCGAGCCGGCGCATCCATTGGACGTTGCCTACGCGGCGCGGCTGCGCGCGCTGGCCGACGCCTATCCGTACGACCCCGACATCCTGTCGCTGTACGCGGAGGCGGAGATGATCGCCACGCCGGACGACGAACTGTGGACGGAGAACGGCCAGCCCAAGGGGCGCGCGGGCGAGGTGGCCGACCGCATCGAACGGCTCCTGACGCGCCACCCGGGCCACACGGGGCTGAATCACTACATGATCCATATCGCGGACGCCCCGGCCGTCGCCCATCGCGCGATCGCGGCCGCCGACCGCATGGGCATGCTGGCGCCACGGGCACCGCACCTGGTACACATGCCATCGCACATCTACGTGCATGTGGGCCGCTACGGTGACGCGACGCGCGCCAATCAGCTGGCCGTCGCCGCGGACGAGACTCTGGACGAAACGCTGAAGGCGCAGGGTTTCGACTCCACGAAGGACTGGCGCGGCCATGACCTGCATTTCCTATGGTTCTCCGGGCTGATGGAAGGCCGCGCCGACGTCGCGCTGGATGCCGCGCGCCGGCGGGCTGAGCGCACGGGGCAGGCGCAGGACGTGTTTTCCGAATACTTTCGCAGCCTGCCCCTGCTGTCCCTCGTGCGCCTTGAGCGCTGGGACGATGTTCTGGCCGAGTCGCAACCGACGGGCGACAAGGGCCTGGCACAGGCCATGTTCGAATACGCCCGCGGCGTGGCCCAGGTTCGCCTGGGGCGGTTGCCGGCGGCGCAGGAATCACTGGCGCGCCTGCAGGCCGTGGCGGGAGCGACGCGCAAGGCGCACGACACCAACCCCGGCAGGCACGACGCCATGCGCGCGATGCTGGACTTCGCGCTCGAGGGGCTCCAGGCCGAGCTTGCGGTGGCGCAGCGGCGCTTCGACGACGCATTGGGCCATCAGGCCAGGGTAGTGGCTGCCGTCGCCAAACTCGACGCGCGCGAGCCGCCGGTGCTCGGCGCGGGCAGCTGGGTGGAGCTGGGTCGCATACAGTCGGAGGCCGGCCGCTGGGCCGAGGCTGAATCGACCTTCCGCGCGGAGTTGCTGGCGCGGCCCGGCAGCGGCTGGGCTCTACGCGGCCTCACGCGCGCATTGCAGGCGCAGGGCCGTACCGATGAGGCCGCGAAGCACCGCGCGGAACTCGACCGCGCATGGGGCAAAGCCAGCCTCGCCCTCCGATCAGGCGGTTGACGCGCTTTTCAGTGCTTCTTCGAGTGTTTCGGTGGCTGCTCCTGCTGGGTCTGCTGGGCTGTGCCACTGCCGGGCGCCGGCATTCGCTTCTGGATGAGCGCGTCCATCGCACTCGCCGCGCCCCTTCCCGTCGAGGGGGCACTTTGCTTGGGTTTTCGAGGGTCGTTGTGCTTGGCGTGCATAGGAATCCCCGTTCCATGTACTGCGCAGAACCCAATCTAGTATTCGGGCCGCGCAGTGCTTGTAGGCGGGCCCACACTTGCTTCGTAGGAAGCGCTCCCTGCACCGCTCGCGCGCCGGCTCAAACCGCGAGGTTACGCAACTCGCGCAGCGCCACGGAGAGCATCGCCAGATCCGGCACGACCGTGTCGGCCAGTTCGGCGACCAGCCGCCGCGCGCGCGCGAAGGTCATCGGATTGCGCGCTTCCCACGCGGAGAGCCGCTCGCTTGCCGGGCCGGAATTACGGCTGACAGCATCCAGAGCGATCGATCGTTGCAGGTCGGCCAGGTCGTCGGCCAGGGCCACCTTGGCCATGCTCTGCCAGTGCGTCTCGGCCGGCAGCAGGTCGATCTGCTGGCGCAGCTTTTCCAGGCCCAGGCGCTCACCGATGCCGAAGTGCACTTCGCTGGTGGCGTCCAGCGGCGTGTGGCCGGCTTCCGCCACCTCGGCAATGTCCAGGGCGCTGAACAGGCGATCGGCCGCGCCCACCTGCTGCGCCAGCGGCTGGGGCACGCCTGCCTGCACCCACGCGGCCACCCGCGTCGAATCGGCGGTCTCGGGCTCCAGCCGCGCACGCAGCGCACTCACTGCCGGCAGCAACTTTTCCGCGGCGCGCTCCATCGGCTCTTCCAGACGGCGCGAACGCAGGAACCAGGTGGTGGCGCGCGTGACGAGCCGCCGCCACTCGACGATCATTTCGCTCTGGACGCTGTCGGCCACCTGGTTGTCGAGCGCTTCGATGCGCTGCCAGAGAGCAACGCTGGCGAACACCTCGCGCGCCAGCAAATAGGCGCGCACCACGTGCGCGGGCGTCGCGCCGGTCAGCTCGGATAGCTGGTGCACAAAATTCGAGCCCACGCGATTGACCATGCTGTTGAGCACATGGGTCGCGATGATTTCGCGGCGCAGCGGATGGCGCGGAATGAAGTCGGCGAAGTCGCGCTTGAGCATCGAGGGGAAGTAGCGCTGCAGCGCCGCGGCCACCCACGGATCCTCGGGCAGGTCCGAGGCGACCAGTTCGTCCGACAGCCACATCTTGCTGTAGGCCAGCAGGACGGCGTGCTCGGGCGTCGTCAGGCCCAGGCCCTTGGCCTTGCGCTCGGCCAGCTCCTCGTCGGTCGGCAGGAATTCGATGGCGCGGTTCAGGCGCCCGTTCTTCTCCAGGAAACGCATGAAGCGCCCGTCCTCGTCGATCTGGGCCGCGGCCAGGCGGCGGCCGACGGACAGCGCCTGCGTCTGGAAGTAGTTGTCGCGCAGGACCAGCGCGGCCACGTCGTCGGTCATCGTCGGCAGGATGGCGTTGCGCTCCTCGGGCGTGAGCTTGCCTTCGGTCACGGCCAGGCCCAGCAGGATCTTGATGTTCACCTCATGGTCGGACGTGTCCACGCCGGCCGAGTTGTCGATCGCGTCGGTGTACAGGCGCACGCCGGACAGCGCCGCCTCGATGCGGCCGCGCTGCGTGAAGCCGAGGTTGCCGCCCTCGCCTACCACCTTGCAACGCAGTTCCGAGCCGTTGATGCGCAGCGCATCGTTGGCACGGTCGCCCACGTCGGCGTGCGTCTCGCTCGACGCCTTCACGTAGGTGCCGATGCCGCCGTTGTAGACCAGGTCCACCGGTGCCTTGAGGATCGCGGACAGGAGCTCCGTCGGGGCCAGCCTGTCGGCGGTGATGCCCAGCGCTGCACGGGCCTGCGGCGAAATGGGAATCGACTTCTCCGAACGCGCCCAGATGCCGCCGCCCTCGGAAATCAGCTTCGTGTCGTAGTCCGCCCATGAGGAGCGCGGCAGCGCGAACAGGCGCTGCCGCTCGGCGAACGACGCCTCGGTGTCCGGTTGCGGGTCGATGAAGACATGGCGATGGTCGAATGCAGCCAGCAGCTTGATGTGTTTCGAGAGCAGCATGCCGTTGCCGAACACGTCGCCGGACATGTCGCCGATACCGACCACCGTGAAGTCGGTGGACTGCGTGTCCAGCCCCATCTCGCGGAAATGGCGCTTGACGCTTTCCCATGCGCCGCGCGCCGTGATGCCCATCACCTTGTGGTCGTAGCCGGCGCTGCCGCCCGAAGCGAAGGCATCGCCCAGCCAGTGGCCGTACTCCAGGCTCACCGCATTCGCGTAGTCGGAGAAGGTCGCCGTGCCCTTGTCGGCGGCCACCACCAGGTACGGGTCTTCGCCGTCGATGCGCACCACCTGCGGCGGCGGCACGGCCTTGCCGCCAACCAGGTTGTCGGTGATGTCGAGCAGGCCGCGCAGGTAATCCTGGTAGCAGGCCACGCCTTCCTTCATGAACGCTTCGCGGTCGGTGGCCGGCGGCGCCTTCTTCAGTACGAAGCCTCCCTTGGAGCCCACGGGCACGATCACGGTGTTCTTCACCATCTGCGCCTTGACCAGGCCCAGCACCTCGGTGCGGAAGTCGTCCGGCCGGTCCGACCAGCGCAGCCCGCCGCGCGCCACCTTGCCACCGCGCAGGTGGATGCCTTCGAAGCGGGGCGAATAGACAAAGATTTCGTACAAGGGCCGGGGCTGCGGCAGGCCCGGGATCTTCGCGGAGTCGAACTTCATGGACAGGAAGGTGCGGCGCGGGCCCGGCGCACCCGAATGACCGGTGCCGGTGCGCCAGAAATTCGTGCGCAGCGTGGCCTGGACAAGCGCCAGCAGCTGCCGCAGCACGCGGTCCTCAGACAGGTTGCTGACTTTTTCCAGCGCCTTCTCGATGCCGTTGACCTGCGCCGTGGCGCCCTGCGCGTCGGCGTGCTCGGGATCGAAGCGCAGCTTGAACAGGCCCACCAACATGCGCGCGATCCGCGGATGCGCGGCGAGCGTGGAGGCGATGGTCGCCTGCGATTGCGCGAAGCCGATCTGCTTCAGATACTTGGCATAGGCGCGCAGCACCACCACTTCCTCGGCGGCCAGCCCGGCCAGCAGCACGAGGCGGTTGAAATCGTCGCTCTCGATCTCGCCGCGCAGCACGCGGGCGAAGGCGTCCTCGAACAGGCGGGCCAGCGTTTCGGTCTCGATCTCGCCCGACACCGGTGCCTCCAATTCGAAATCGTGCAGCGAGATGGCCTGCGCGTCGTTGGGCGCGCCGATCATGTAGCTCGACTCGGCGATCACGCGCGCACCCATGTGCTCGAGCATCGGCAGGCTGTCGGACAGCACCAGCGGCGGACCCAGGCGGTACACCTTCAGGCCGAGCGCACCGGCCTCGTCGCCGGGCCGTTGGTAAAGCGCAAGCTGCAGCGGCGATTCGGCGGAGATTGCCGAGAGCTTGCGCACGTCGGGCACGGCGTCGCGGGCGGGGCCGCGGTCACGGTAGGCGGCGGGGAATGCGGCGCTCCAGCGCTTGAACAACGCCAGGCCCGCGCCCTCGCCTTCCGCTTCGACCAGGCTGTCACGCAACTCGTCGTCCCAACGGCGCGCGACCGCTGCAAGTTTGCGCTCCAGGTCCTTGCGCTCATAGGGTGGGATCTGTCCGGGGTTGGTCCGCACCGTGAAGTGAATGCGCGCCAGCACCGCATCGCCCAGCGCCACATCGAACTCCGCGCTGTTGCCGTCCAGGGCGGAGAGCAGGATGCGCTGGAACTTGATCCGCAGGTCCGTGGAGTAAGACTCTCGCGGCACATACACCATGCAGGAGACGAAGCGGTCGAACGGATCGCGCCACATGAAAAGGCGCAGGCGCTGGCGCTCGCCCAGTGCGACGATGCCAAGCGCCGTCTCGTACAGCTCTTCGTCGGGGATCTGGAACAGCTCGTCGCGCGGATAGGTTTCCAGGATATGGTCGAGCGCCTTTGACAAGTGGCCGCCGGGCGGCAGGCCCGCGCGCGTGGCGATGGCCTCGACCTTGCCGCGCAGCAGCGGCGTTTCGGAGACACGCGCGCTGTACGCGGTGGAAGTGAAGAGGCCGATGAAGCGGTGCTCGCCTATCACCTCGCCCGCTGCGTTGTAGCGCTTGACGCCGATGTAATCGGTATAGCCGGCGCGATGCACCGTGCTGCGCGTGTTGGCCTTGGTGACCACGAGCACGGGCAGCGGCGCCCTGGCCAGCGCCCGCGCCTGGGCGGGCAAGGCCGCGAAACTGGCCGAGAGCTTGTCGTCCTGCGTCTCGCGCAGCAGGCCCAGACCGCTGCCCCGCACCAGCCGCAGTGCCTCGATGCCGTTCTCCTGCACCAGGTCGTGCTGCCGGTAACCCAGCATCGTGATGTGGTCGTCGGCCAGCCATTGCAGGAAGGCGCGGCTCTCCGAGACAAGCGCTTGCGGCAGCGAAGCGGGCGCGCGCCCCAGTTCCACGATGGCTTCGCGCAGCCGGTCCAGCATGGGGCGCCAGTCGATCACCGCAGCGCGCACGTCGGCGAGCACGCGATCGATCCCCGCCGCCAGCGCATCGCGCTGCTCGTTGTCCACGAGCCGGTCCACCTCGATGTGCATCCACGATTCGCGGGCCCCGGCAGTCCCGCGTCCATTGCCACCGGCACCGATCGACAGCAGCTTGCCCTTGGCATCGCGCTCCACGGCGAAGATCGGATGGACGATCAGGTGCAGCATCAAGCCCTGGCGGTTGATCTCCAGGCTGGTGGAATCGACCAGGAACGGCATGTCGTCGTTGACGATCTGGATCACCGTGTGCCGGGACGTCCACCCGTCTTCGCCGGGCGTGGGCGCGAAGATGCGGACCTTGGGGCGGCCCGGCTCGCGCACTTCGCCGAGCTGAAGGTGCGAGAGCACCGTGCCCAGCAGGTCCTCGGGCGTGCGCTCGGCGAGGTCGTCCGGGTCGACCCGGTTGAAGTAGTCGCGGGCCACGCTCTCCACGGCCTGGGCGTGCTGCGCGTCCAGCCGCGATGCGGCGAGCGCCAGTACGGCGTCGACGCGGTTGTGCAGCGCTTGGGTGGGTGCATTCATGGGGTTGTCCCTCGTTCTTGGAGGCGTTATGCGCGGAAGACATACTCTAGGCGCAGCCAAGCCTCAGCGCAAATGCCGTATCGGCGCCGGACCATGCAAAGATCGCATGCGGCAAGGTGACGCTTTGTTGCGCCGCGTCAGTGCGCGGCGAGGAACAAGGCCTGAAGATCGCTCAGGAAGTCGAATCCGCGCTCCGTGGGGCGCACCCGCGCAAGGTCCCGCTCGATGAGGCCGCGGCGTTCGGCCTCTTGCAGCGGCTGCTCGATGGCGCTCAGCGCCAACCCCGTCCGCTCGGCGAATTGCGCCAGCGCAAAGCCTTCGCGCAGCCGCAGGGCATTGAGCATGAACTCGAACGGCAGGTCGGCGCGCGCCACCTCGTCGTCCTGCGCCAGGGGCCGGCCCGCCAGGGCATGGTCCATGTAAAGCCTGGGCTCGCGGTAACGCACCTGCCGCACGACACGGTGCGGGAAGCTGAGCTTGCTGTGTGCGCCGGCACCGATGCCGAGGTAGTCGCCAAATTGCCAGTAGTTCAGGTTGTGCCAGCAGCGGTGGCCTGCCTTGGCGTAGGCTGAGACCTCATAGCGGTCCATGCCTGCGCCGGCGGTCATTTCCGTGATGCGGTCCAGCATGGCGTAGGCCATGTCGTCGTCCGGCACACGCGGCGGGAATTTGGCGAAATACGTGTTGGGCTCGATCGTCAGGTGATAGACGGAAAGGTGCGGCGGCATCAGCGCCAGCGCCTGCACCATGTCCTCTTCCAGCTGCTCCATGGTCTGGCCCGGCAGCGCGTACATCAGGTCGAGGTTGAACGTGTCGAAGGCCAGGATCGCCTCTTCCAACGCGGCGATCGCCTGGGCCCGGTCATGCACGCGGCCGAGCGATTGCAGGTGGGCGTCGTTGAAGCTCTGCACGCCGACGGAAAGGCGCGTCACGCCGGCGGAGCGAAAGGCGCGGAAGCGGTCCTTCTCGAAGGTGCCGGGGTTGGCCTCCAGCGTAATCTCGCAGTCGGGCTCCAGCTTCAGTCGCGCGCGCAGGTCGCCCAGCAGGCGGTCGATCGCCTGCGGCGAGAACAGGCTGGGCGTGCCGCCACCGATGAAGATGCTGTGCACGGGGCGGCCCCAGATGAGCGGCAAGGCCGATTCGAGGTCCGCCACCAGGGCGTCCAGGTAGCGCTGCTCGGGCATCTCGCCCGTGCGGATCTCGTGCGAGTTGAAGTCGCAGTACGGGCATTTCTTGAGGCACCACGGCAGGTGAACGTAGACCGACAACGGCGGCAGCGCCGGCAACTGCAATGTGCCGGGGCGCAGGTAGTGCTGGACGTCCTTGACGCCCGGGATCGAAATCACAGCCATCTTTCGCGGATCAGCTCGAGCATCTGCCTTGCGGCTTTGCCGCGATGGCTGTTGGCGTTCTTCACCTCCACCGGCAGCTGCGCAAAGGTCTGGCCGAACTCGGGGATGAACATCACGGGATCGAAGCCGAAGCCATTGGTGCCGGTCGGCTCATGCGCGATCTCCCCCGCCACGCGGCCGACGACGATCAGCGGTTCGGGGTCGTCAGGCGTGCGAACGGCGACCAGCGTGCTCACCAGTGCGGCACGGCGGTTGGGTTCCTCGCGCAGCTGCTCCAGCAGCGCCTTGACGTTGTTGGCGTCGCCCTTCTCGTAGCCGAACTGCGTGGCATAGAACGCCGTGTCCACGCCGGGCAGGCCTTCGAACGCGTCCACGCACAGTCCCGCGTCGTCGGCGATGGCTGGCAGGCCGCTGGCGCGCGATGCGTGGCGGGCCTTGGCCAGCGCGTTCTCGACGAAAGTGCGGAAAGGCTCTTCAGCCTCGTTGATGCCCAATTCGGCCTGGCTCACCAGCTCGATGTCCAGCGGCGCGAACATCGCGCGCAGCTCCGCGAGCTTGCCGGGGTTGTTGGAGGCGAGGACGATTCTCTTGACCATGGGGGATTTTCGCCCCAACGTCACTCCGCGAGGGCCTTTTCCTGGAGCAAAACCAGCTCGGCAATTCCCTTCTCAGCCAACCGCAGCAGCTCATCCATTTCGGCGCGCGTGAAGGCGGCGCCCTCGGCAGTGCCTTGCACCTCGACATAGTGGCCGGCACCGGTCATGACGACGTTCATGTCGGTGTCGCAGCTCACATCCTCGGTGTACTCCAGGTCGAGAACGGGGGTGCCCTGCACGATGCCCACCGATACGGCGGCCACCGGCCCGAGGATTGGCGAGGCGGCCAGCTTGCCTGCGGCCATCAGCTTGTTCACCGCATCCTGCGCAGCGACGAACGCGCCGGTGATCGCCGCCGTGCGCGTGCCGCCATCGGCCTGCAGCACGTCGCAATCGATCTGGATGGTGCGCTCGCCGAGCGCCTTCAGGTCGAACACCGCGCGCATCGAACGGCCGATCAGGCGCTGGATCTCCTGCGTGCGGCCGCTCTGCTTGCCCTTGGCGGCTTCGCGGTCGCTGCGGGTGTGGGTAGCGCGCGGCAGCATGCCATATTCGGCTGTGACCCACCCTTCCCCGCTGCCACGCTTGTGCGGCGGTACTTTGTCTTCCACCGATGCGGTGCAGAGCACCTTGGTGTTGCCGAACTCGATCAGCACCGAGCCCTCGGCGTGAATGGTGTAGCCGCGGGTCATGCGCACCGGGCGCAGCTGATCTGCGGCGCGGCCGCCGCTTCGGTTGAATGTCATCTTGTTCTCAGGTTTTGCGGGCAGCCGAGCGCCGAATGGCTTCGTTGATCTCGGCGATGGAGCGCTCGATGGCGGCGTCGTCGAGGTCCTCGGCCATGGAGTCGAGCACGCCTGCCTGGATGGTGGAAGCAAACACACCATCGCTGATGCTGTCGGTGGAAATGCCGCGGGTGGATTCGAAGGAGTCGGGTGTTTCCCACTCCAGAGCGATCACGGTGACGTTGTCGCTGTGATCGCCGCCGTTGCGAAGCGCGGCCTCGACGAGGTCGGGCACGGCATCGGACACGGGCTGCGTGGAAAGGTGCCGCACGATGTCGATGTCGGCGAGGCTGCCCCACAGACCGTCGGAGCACAGCAGGATCTTGTCGCCTTGCTGCAGCGTCACCGGGCCGGTGACGTCGAACACCGGCTTGGTCGGCGAACCCAGGCAGGTGAACAGGATGTTGCGGTTGATTCGGTCCATGCGCATCGCGCCTGCGCTGCTTTGCTGCTCGAGGTATGAATGGTCTCGCGTACGCGTGAGCAGCTCGCCGTTGCGCACCACATACAGGCGCGAATCGCCGCAGTGAACCCAGGTGGCGGCCGTGCCCTGGACGATGGCGGCGACGAGCGTCGTGCGCGGCGTGTCGAGCATGCCCTTCTCGCCGGCGTAACGGATGATCTGGTGGTGCGCCGCCATGAGGGAGGTGGACAGGAATTCCGTTACATCGTCCACGACGGGCCGCGCTTCCTTCTGGTACAGCGCGGACACGGTCTGCAGCGCCAGCTGGGCTGCTACTTCCCCTTCCGGATGACCACCCATGCCGTCTGCAAGCACGAACAGGCCCGACTCCCGCGTGTAGCAATAGCCCATGCGGTCTTCGTTCTTTTCCCGCCCGCCTTTGCGGCTGATCTGGAAGACGGAGAACTTCATTTTGCTTTGACCCCGCCGAAGCCGGTGGCCTTGCGCACGTTCTTCTTGGTGTCGGACACCATGTTGTCGAACTGCAGGCGCATCTTCTCGCCCACCGACAGCTTGGTGTAGCGGCGCTCGCCCTCGCGGCTCAATTCCTTCTGCAGCGCGAACACCGATTGGGGGCGCGACAGCGGGTCCAGCGACATGCACCATTCCACGACCTCGATCAGGTTGTCGGAATAGACACCGCGCAGCCGCGACAGCGCGAGCGCCAGCCGGTCCTTCTCGAGGCGCTGCGGCGCGTCGTTGGGCGGGTAGCCCTGCATGCAGGCATAGATGCAGGCACCGATGGCGTAGATGTCGGTCCAGGGGCCCATGGACGAATCGCGCCGGTACATCTCGGGCGCGGCGAAGCCGGGCGTGTACATGGGGCGGATGAAGTTGCCCTCTTTGGACAACACCTCGCGCGCGGCGCCGAAGTCGATCATCACGGCCTTGTTATCGTCGGTGATGAAGATATTCGCCGGCTTGATGTCCAGGTGCAGCATCTTGTGCTGGTGCACGATGCGCAGGCCGCGCAGGATCTCGTCGAAGAGCGATCGGATCGTCGATTCGCGAAAGACCTTCTGCTTCTTGAGCTCGCGCGCGGTGATGATGAAGTCCTGCAGGGTTCCGCCCTCCAGGTAGTTCATCACCATGTAGACGGTTTCATTCTCGCGGAAGAAGTTCAGCACGCTCACCACGGAAGCGTGCGAGATCTGCGCGAGGGAGCGGCCTTCCTCGAAGAAGCTTTTCAGGCCGAGGCGGTAGAGCGAGAGTTTTTCGGGCTGCACCTGCGGCAGCAATTCGCCGGGTGCGCGGCTGGCCAGGGACGCGGGGAGGTATTCCTTGACCGCGATCTGCTGACCCTCGTTGTCCACCGCCAGGTACACGACGCCAAACCCGCCCGCTGAGAGCTTGCGCACCACCCGATAGCCGCCTATTACGGTATCTGGCGGCAAAGGGGCTGGTTTGACCTTTGACATAATTGAGAACTGATCCTACTTCTCGAATGTAGGGTCAGTTACGTAACCCGGTTATTCTCGCAATCCCTCAACAATCCGTAGATTGAAGTACCTCCATGGCAGTTTACAGCATGACCGGCTATGCAAGCGCCCAGCAAAGCGCACCGCAAGCCGCTGCGAGCCAAGAGGCAAAGGGCGCGGCCGCGAGCCGCCTCGGGATTGAAATCCGATCGGTCAACAGCCGGTTCCTGGACCTCTCGTTTCGCCTCTCCGAGGAGTTGCGCCAGCACGAGCCCGCGCTGCGCGAACTGATCGCGGGCAAGCTCAAGCGCGGCAAGGTCGAAGTGCGCGCGGCGCTGGAAACCGGCGCAGGGGACGTGCTGCGCGAACCCACGGCGCGCATGCTGCAAAGGCTCAACGCCTTGCAGGACAACGTGCGCAGCTGGCTGCCCGACGCCGGTGCGCTGAGCGTGGCGGATGTGGTGCGCCTGTCGGCGGCCGAAGGCAATGTGGAAACCGACTGGACCGAAGCCCTCGCCGGGCTTGCGGCCCGGACACTCGGCGACCTCATGTCGGCTCGCGAGCGCGAAGGCGCCCGGCTGGCGGCCATGTTGCTGGGCCATCTGACGCAGCTGCGCGAATTGGCGCTCAAGGCCAAACCGCTGGTGCCCCAATTGGTCGAACAGCAGCGCACCCGCTTCCTGGAGCGCTGGAAGGAGGCGATGGCTTTGACGGAAGGCGCCACCCTCCCGGAGGCCGCCCAGGACCGCGCACTGACCGAAGCCACCGCATTCGCGATCCGCATCGACGTGGCAGAAGAATTGATGCGCCTGTCATCGCACATCGACGAGATCGAGCGCCTGGTCAAGAAAGGCGGCGAGATCGGCAAGCGCCTGGACTTCCTGATCCAGGAACTGCACCGCGAGGCCAATACCCTGGGCTCCAAGTCCGCGGCGCTGGAGCTCACGCACATCTCCGTGGACATGAAAGTCCTGATCGAGCAGATGCGCGAGCAGGTCCAGAATATCGAATAAGCAGAAGTTATGGACTATCCAGGCAATCTATTCGTCGTCGCAGCCCCCAGCGGGGCCGGCAAGTCCAGCCTGGTCAAGGCCCTGATGGAGCTCGATACACGGGTCCAGCCCTCGGTTTCGCACACGACCCGGCCGCCGCGCGGGCAGGAAAAGCACGGGCGCGAATATTTCTTCGTTTCGCCTCAGGAATTCGACGCCATGGTGCTGTCGGACGGCTTCGTCGAGTGGGCCTTCGTCCACGGCCATCGCTACGGAACATCCAAGAAGGCCATCGAGGAGCGCATCGCCCAGGGGGCGGACGTGATTTTGGAGATCGACTTCCAGGGCGCACTGCAAATCAAGCGGATCTTCACGAACGCGGTGCTGATTTTCATCCTGCCACCCAGCTGGGAGGAATTACGCTCCCGCCTCGAGCGGCGCGGCGAGGACGCCCCCGACGTGATAAACCTGCGCCTGCAGAACGCGGCCGAAGAGATGGTGCAGGCACGGGAATTCGACTTCGTTATAATCAATGAGTTATTTGAGCGCGCGCTTTTTGACCTGAAAGCCATCGTTCACGCCCAAAGGCTCAAGTTTTCGGCCCAGCGCCGCGCCCGCGCTGACACCTTTAAAGCCCTGAACATCACCTGACTCCCTGGAGAATCCATGGCCCGCATTACCGTTGAAGACTGCCTCGAAAAAATCCCCAACCGCTTCCAGCTCGTGTTGGCCGCCACCTATCGCGCCCGCATGCTGAGCCAGGGCCACGCTCCCAAGATCGAGAGCAAGAACAAGCCCGGTGTCACCGCCCTGCGCGAGATCGCCGAAGGCAAGATCGGCCTGGAAATGCTGAAAAAGGTCCCCGGCTGACAGGGTTCCCCCTCGAAACGCCTTCGGCGCCTCCCCTCAGGGGCGCCACCAGCGGCCCGGCGCAGCCGGTTCCGCGGTGGCCCACGAACAAAAAAGCACCGCCTTGCGGTGCTTTTTTATTGCTGGGTACCGTCCGGCCGGTCGCACGGTACATTTAGGGCATGAGCGCCGTGCTGGATACGAACCCCGGCAAGGGCAAAGGCAAGCGCCCCGAAGCGCCGGCCCTGCCCAGCCCTGCTGCGGCCAACGCGGCTGCGGCCAGCTTTGCCGCGCTCACGGCCCGGCTGGACTACATGGACGCCGGGGAGGTCGAGCAGGTCCGAAAGGCCTATCGCTTCGCGGACACCGCCCACCTGGGCCAGATCCGCGCCAGCGGCGAGCCCTACATCACGCACCCGATCGCCGTGGCCGCGCAGTGCGCGGAGTGGAAGCTGGACGCCCAGGCCCTGATGGCCGCCCTGTTGCACGATGCGATCGAGGACTGCGGCGTCACCAAGCCCGAGCTGATCGAGCGCTTCGGCGCGCCTGTGGCCGACTTGGTGGACGGGCTCACCAAGCTGGACAAGCTGCAGTTCAACACGCGCGAGGAAAGCCAGGCCGAGTCGTTCCGCAAGATGCTGCTGGCGATGGCGCGTGACGTGCGCGTGATCCTCATCAAGCTGGCGGACCGCACGCACAACATGCGCACGCTGGACGACGTTCCGCGCGAGAAGTGGACGCGCATCTCCTCGGAAACGCTGGAGATCTATGCCCCCATCGCGCACCGCCTGGGCCTGAACCAGACGTACCGCGAGTTGCAGGAACTGGCGTTCCAGCACCTGCGGCCGTGGCGCTACAAGATCCTGAGCAAGGCCGTGACCAAGGCCCGTAACCGCCGCCGCGACCTGATCCAGAAGGTACAGCGCGAGGTTGAAGGCGTGTTCGAGCAGGCAGGAATGAACGTGCGCATTGCCGGCCGCGAGAAGACGCTGTACTCGGTTTATCGAAAGATGGACGAGAAGCACCTCTCGTTCGCGCAAGTCACCGACATCTACGGCTTCCGCGTCATCGTCCCCTCGGTGATCGACTGCTACACGGCCCTGGGCCTGCTGCACCAGATGTACAAGCCGGTGCCGGGCAAGTTCAAGGACCACATCGCCATCCCCAAGGTCAACGGCTACCAGTCGCTGCACACCACGCTGGTGGGGCCCTCGGGCGTGAACGTCGAATTCCAGATGCGCACCGAAGCCATGCACGTGGTCGCGGAATCGGGCGTTGCCGCCCACTGGCTCTACAAGGCCAGCGAGCAGGACGGCGAGGCCTCCGACCGCCTGGGCACCAAGTGGCTGCAATCGCTGCTGGACATCCAGGACGAAACGCGCGACGCCGCGGAGTTCTGGGATCACGTGAAGATCGACCTCTTCCCCGACGCCGTGTACGTGTTCACGCCCAAGAGCCAGATCATGGCCCTGCCGCGCGGCGCGACGGTGGTGGATTTCGCCTACGCGATCCACAGCAACATCGGCGACCGCACCGTGGCCGCCAAGATCAATGGCGTGCAGGTGCCGCTTCGCACCGAGTTGAAGAACGGCGACGTGGTGGAGGTGGTCACTGCCCCCGTGTCCACGCCCAACCCGGCGTGGCTCGGCTTCGTGCGCACCGGACGCGCCCGCTCCAAGATCCGCCACCACCTCAAGACGCTCGCTCAGGCCGAATCGCAGGAGCTGGGCGAGAAACTCCTGACACAGGCGATGCGCGCCGAGGGCCTGGAAAGACTGCCAGCCGACGACGAGGAGCACAAGGCCATCTGGGAAAAGCTGCTGCGGTTCACCGGCAGCCGCAGCCGCGCCGAGCTGCTCACCGACATCGGCCTTGGCAAGCGCATCGCGAGCATCGTGGCCAAGCGCCTGATGACGATGCTGGCCGAGCGCGGCGAAAAGCCGGATGCGCTGCTGATCACGCGCGAGCGCTACACCGCGCACGAAAACGTTTCCCAGGGCGAGGTGATTCTGGACGGCAGCGAGAACGCCTCGGTCCAGTTCGCCACCTGTTGCCGGCCGGTGCCCGGCGATGCCATCGTGGGCTACCTGGGCCGCGGTGAAGGCCTGGTCGTGCATACAGAGGATTGCGCAGTGGCCAGGCGCCTGCAGCACAAGGACAGCGAGCGTTTCATCAGCGTCGAATGGGCGGATGAGCCCGTGCGGCCGTTCGAGACCGGCCTGCTCGTCACCGTGGTCAACGGCAAGGGCGTGCTCGCACGCGTGGCCGCGGCGCTCGCCAGCACGGAGGCCGATATCGCGCACGTGGACATGGGCGACGAGCGGGCCCAGGACGCGACCGACCTGCGGTTCATCGTCGCGGTGCGGGACTTGACCCACCTTGAATCGGTGATCCGCACGCTCAGGCGCACGCCCTCGGTGATGCGCGCGCAGCGTATTCGCCCCGGCGGCGGCTGAACCTTCAGGCCGGTGCGGGGTACCGCACCTCCAGCACCTCGATCTCCTTCGTGCCCACGGGCGTGACCAGCTTGACCACGTCACCCTTGCGCGCCTTGAGCAATGCGCGTGCGATGGGAGAGATCCAGCTCACCTGGCCCTGCGAGCTGTCGGCTTCGTCGATGCCCATGATGGTGACCGTGCGCTCGGCGCCAGCCTCGTCGGCGTAGGTGACGGTGGCGCCGAAGAAGACCTGGTCGTGGCCGTGGTGCACGGCCGGGTCGGTCACCTCCGCGATCTCGAGCCGCTTGGTCAGGAAACGGATGCGCCGGTCGATCTCGCGCAGCCGCTTCTTGCCGTAGATGTAATCGCCGTTCTCGGAGCGGTCGCCGTTCTTCGCGGCCCAGTGCACCGCCTCCACCACCTTGGGGCGCTCATCGTCCATGAGCTGCAGCAGCTCGGCGCGCAGCCGCGCGAAGCCGGCGGGCGTGATGTAATTCTTGCCGCCCGCGGGAACATCGGGCAGCGAGACGTCATCCTCGTCCTCGCCCTCGGTTTCGCGGGTGAATGCCTTGCTCATATAACAAGCATAACCACTGGCTCTAGCTCAGCATTGGCTTTGTCCTACATCCGCTTACGTCTTGTCCTACGCGGGCAGGCAGTGCAATAGTGGAATATTGGCCCATCCCACGGAGAAACGATGAGCCAGTTGTGCGAGGACCGGGCGTGAATCGCGACCAGGACGACACCATCCCCGCGGCCCGCAAGCCGCGCGCGGGCGCGGAAGCAGCCCGTTACGCTGTGTTGCGCCGGCTGGGGCCGGTGCTCAAGCACGACATGGTCGTGAACCTGCAGGCCATCTCCATGATGGCGGAGGTGCTCAACGCACGCATCGAGCGCGCGTCGCCCAACCCTGCCGATTTCCAGGCCAACATCGCCAAGCTCAACCGGCTCGCGCGCGACGCCGTGGCAAGCTGTCTGAAAGTGTCCACCTGGATCGAACCGGGAGAGGAAGAGGGCGTGCGCCTGTCAGACGGCGTCGACGAATGCCTGGCATTGCTCAACGGCAACTTTAATTTCCGCGGATTTACGGTAAGCCGGGAAGTCACGGACGGGGAATTCCAGGTCTGGCGCATCGCCCTGCGCAACTTGCTGGTCGCGTCGCTGATCACGCTCACAGATGCTGCATCCGGCCCCTGTGAAGTGCGGGTGAAGGCCGAGGCCCGCAACGGCTTCGCGGAGATCACCGTCACGGTCAGGCCCCGTGAGGCCCCCCTGGACGCCATGGTTTTCGAGCCGGGCTACCGTTGCCTCGACTGGTCCGACGTCCAGGCGCTGGCCGCCGCTGAATCCGTGGAGCTGGTTCGCGCCGCCGACCAGATCACGATGCGCCTGCCGCGCGCGGTGGCCACCGCGCCGCTGCAGATCGCTCCGGTCTGAACGTCAATCCAGCCCGTCCATGAATGCCTCGAGTTCATCGATGGGCAGCGGCTGGCAAAACAAGTAGCCCTGGTACTCGTCGCAGCCCTGCCGCGCGAGGAAGGCACGCTGCTCTTCAGTTTCCACGCCCTCGGCGATCACGCCCAGCCCCAGGCTCTGCGCCAGGCCGACGATGGTGCGCGCTATGGCGGCGTCGTTGGCGTCTGTGAGGATGTCCTTGACGAACTCGCGGTCGATCTTGAGCTGGTCCAGCGGCAGCCGCTTGAGATAGGACAGCGATGAATAGCCCATGCCGAAATCGTCCAGCGAGAGGGTCACGCCCAGTTCCTTGAGGCTGCCCATCTTGGCGACGGTGACTTCAATGCCGTCGGCCAGCAGGCTTTCGGTGAGCTCCAGCTTGAGCTTTTCAGGGCGAATGCCGGCGTGCTTGATGGCCGTCAGCACCTCGTCCACGAAATCCGGATGGCGGAACTGCCGCACACTCACGTTGACGGCAATGCTCAGGTGTTGCCGGTCGGGCCGCACGGCCCACGCGGCCAGTTGCGCGCAGGCCTTCTCCAGGACCCAATGCCCGATCGGGATGATCAGCGAGGTTTCCTCGGCAGTGGGGATGAAATGAGAAGGCGGCACCATGTCGCGGTTCGGGTGCTTCCAACGTAGCAGCGCCTCCACGCCCGTCATGCGGCCGTCGGCGCCCACCTGCGGCTGGTAGTCAATCAGGAACTGGCCCTCGCGCCAGGCTTCGCGCAGGTCGGTGGCCAGCGCCGCGTTCGCCGTCGCCACGGCCTGCATCTCCGGGTCGAAGAAGCAAACCGTGTTGCGCCCGGAGTTCTTTGCCTGGTACATGGCCAGGTCGGCTTGCTTCAAGAGCTCGCTCACCGTCCATGGCGCCTTGCCGAACAGCGTCACGCCGATGCTGCACGTGCTGTGATGAAGGTGGCCGGTCAGCACATAGGGCTCGCCCAGCCTGGCGAGGATGCGCTCGCTCACGATGCGCGCGCCGGCCGCCGGCTCCAGGGGCTTGTTGCCGCTGTTCTCCAGCAGTATCACGAACTCGTCGCCCCCCAGGCGCGCGACCGTGTCGCCGCGGGCCACACAGGAGCGCAGGCGCTCGGCGACTTGCTGCAGCAGCAGGTCGCCCTTCTGGTGGCCGAGCGTGTCGTTGAGCACCTTGAAATTGTCCAGGTCGATGAACATCAGCGCGCCCTCGTGCGGCCGGTCATGGTCGCCGAGCGCACGCTGGAGGCGGTCCAGCAGCAATTGACGGTTGGGCAGCCGCGTGAGCGGATCGTAGAAGGCGAGGTACTGGATCTTTTCCTCGGCCATCTTGCGCTCGGTGATGTCGCGTCCGACGGCCACCCAATGCGTCAATCTGCGCTCGTGGTCCCATACGGGGGACACCTCGAGGTCCACCCAGAAGGCCTCGCCGTTCTTCTTGTAGTTGATCAGGTCCACCCGTGCCGGCTGCCATTGCTCCAGGGCGCTGCGGATACGGTCCAGCTCCTTGCGTTGGGTGCCCGGGCCCTGCAGCAGGCGCGGTGTGCGCCCCAGCACTTCCTGGGGCGTGTAGCCCGTGCGGCGCTCGAACGCCTCGTTGACGAACACGATGCGCGGCCCCGGTGCGTTGAAAGGCCCCGCCTCCGTGATGATGACGATATCGTTGAGCCGCGCGATGCTGCTCTCCAGCAGCCGCAGCTGCTCTTGCGCCATGTGGCGTGTCGTCACGTCGCGCAGGTGGACCGCCAGGCCGGCGCCGAAGGGGTAGCAGCGCGCCTCGATCCGGCGCGAAAGGTTGGCGTCGAACTCCTCGACTTCCAGCATCTCTCCGCGTGCGGAGCTGCGCCTGAATTGCTCCTCCAGCCGCAGCCGCACCGTCTTCTGGAACACGCTCCAGATCTGCCGGCCCAGAAGCTGCGAGCTTTCGCGGCCGAGCAGGTGATCGGCCTGCTCATTGCTATAAGTGAAACGCCCTTCGCGGTCGATGGTCGCGAAAGCCTCTCCGCTGCCCATCGCGCCGCCCATGCTGACCGTGTGCCGCGACAAGGTGCCGCTGCGGTGGCCGTGCGGCGCGATGTCCTGCACGGCGCCTTCCACGCGCACCACCGCGCCCGACTCGTCCCGCACCGCGTGACCTATGGTGCGAACCCAGGCGCGTCGCCCCTTTTGTGTAACAATTTGCATCTCCTCGTCAAACGGCGTCCCCTCCCTGGCGCAGGCCTGTACGAGCGCACGGATGGCATCGCGCCACTCCGGCGCATAGTGACAAAACGCGTCATTCAGTGACGGTGTGTAACCGCGCGGCGCGTCGTGCAAGGCCGCGAGCTGTTCGGACCATGAGAGCTTGTCCGTCGCAAGGTCGAGTGACCACACACCGATGAATGCGGTACGCTCCAGCAGCTTCAGCAAGGTTTCAATCTGCTGAAGTCGTGATTGAATTGTGTCGGGACGAACCGTGGTGAGCATCTTCGCGATCTTAGGCCCGCCGACGGCATTGTGGGAGGGTAGGCCCCGTCCTACGCCAGGACAGGCATGCATCCGGGTGTGTCAATAAAACTGCCGCGCTTACATTGGGGTACACCCACCGCTTTTCTCTCTTAACGAGTCTTACGTGTATCTGCAAGCCTTCGTTGTCGAGGACAACCCCACCATCCGAGAGAACCTCATCGGCACTCTGGAGGAACTCACGTGCGTGAAGGTGGCGGGTACCAGCGCCACCGAGGACGAGGCGCTGGCCTGGCTGCACCAGAACCCCCAGGGGTGGGACCTGCTGATCGTGGACCTGTTCCTCAAGCAGGGCAGCGGCATCCATCTCGCGCAACGCATCAACGAGCGGCGTCCCAACCAGAAGGTGGTGGTGTTCAGCAATTACATCAACGCCAACATCCGCAAGCGGTGCGCCCAACTTGGCGTCGATGCGGTGTTCGACAAATCGACCGAGATTGATTCCCTGGTGGATTACTGCTCGCATCAGTGCTTCCTGGTAGCGCGGTCACAGACGCAGGCGGCCTGACCCGCGCGGCCAGGTGCCAGGCCGGGTCGGTACGCTTTGTTGGGTTGCGGGATCAGGGCGGCGGGGCACTCTACTCCGCGGATGTCCCCCGACGCCGGGAGGGCGTCTCCTCCTTGATTCCGCTGCGTAGAGCGCCCCGCCGCCCTGATCCATCCACCGTTGTGGCTGTTCAAACGTCGAAAGAACCAATGCCGCGCCAAGGGCCGTGGATGGCGGGTGGCCGACGCAGTGAGGTCAAGGAGGAGCCGCCCTCCCGGCGGCGGGGGACACGAACGAAGTCGGCCGCCCGCCGTCCACGGCCCGCCGCCAACGCACTGCCCTTGCTCGCCCCGCGATCGATCGCGCAGTTATTCGCGGGACAGCAACCTAACGCGTGGCCACGCTGCGCAAGCATTCCATCAATTGCTGTGTGATACGTGTCGTCGCCCGATCACGCACGGTGATCAGGCCGACCGGAGGCAGGTCGACCGGAACCGGGAGGTTCAACACCTTGAAAATGCCTTGCGCCTGAAAATGCGTGGCGACCGACCTGGCGACGAATGCCACGGCGCCGCGCTGCTGGACAAATGTAGAGATCGCAAGAAATGATGCGGTTTCAATGACATCGGCCGGCGGATGGAGCTTGTGCTTGAAGAACTGCTGTTCCAGCTTTATCCGAAGAGAAGCCCAGGGCGGCGGCATCACGCAGGGCAGCGCCGTCAAGTCCGACCATTTGGGCCTGGACTTTCGCGCCAGTGGATGGGCAGGCTGCACCACCGCCACCATCTGCTCGTTGAACAGGGCCTCGGTCACCAGGTCCGGCGCCGCATAGCCGGGCTCGAGGCGGCCGACGAACAGGTCGATCTCCCCCAGCCGCAGCTGGGGCAGCAGGCGAGCGAGGTCGCCCTCCTCCACCAGCACCGTCGCTTCGGGCGACTTTTCCTTGAGCATGATCACGGCGCTGGCAAGCAGCACGGGCATCGCGACCACCATCGAACCCACGCGCGTGCGCCCGGCAGCGCCGCTCTCCACGGCGCGGATTTCGTCGCGCGCGCGCTCGTAGTCGGCGAGCACGGCGCGCGCGAAGCGCAGCAATACGACGCCGCCGGCTGTCGGCACGGTTCCCCGGCTGGACCGGTCGAACAACTGCAGACCCAGCATGCTCTCGACTTCGGTCAGCATCCGGGACACGGCCGGCTGGCTCACCGACATGAACTCAGCCGTGCGGCCGAGGTGCCGGAACTGGTCGAGCGCCACGATCAGCTGCAGGTGGCGCAGCTTGATGTTGGAACGCAGGACACGGTCGATGGAAGACACTGCCCATCATAACCACCACCTCATGATGCAATGACGATATGTGATTGGCTTGTTATGACTGGATCGCGAAGAATCTTGCCACCCATCCATCACGTGAGGAAGACAATGCCGTTCACCCCCGCCACCTCCATTTCGCGCCGCAACCTGCTGATCGGCGGCGCTGCGACCGCCGCAGGCCTGGCCGCTCCTTCGCTGGCCTTCGCCGCCGAATCGAACTACCCCGAACGGCCCATCACCTTCATCTGTCCCTGGCCGGCCGGCGGCACGGCAGACCAGTCCATGCGCGCGATCTGCCAGGTGGCGGCCGGCGTGCTGAAGCAGCCGATCGCTGTCGATAACAAGGCTGGGGCGGCCGGCATGATCGGCGCCAAGGCGCTGGCGAGCGCCAGGCCCGATGGCTACACCATCGGCCAGATCCCGATCTCGGTGACGCGCTTCTCGCAGCTGGGGACGCTGCAGGCCGACCCGCGCAAGGACTTCACCTACCTCGCACGCACCTCGGGCCAGACCTTCGGCATCGCGGTGCTGCCCGAGTCGAACTTCAAGACCTTGAAGGACATGGTGGCTCATGCCAAGGCCAATCCGGGCAAGGTGACCTATGCGCACGCAGGCGTCGGCGGCGCCACGCACGTGGGGATGGAAGAGTTCGCGCTGGCCGCGGGCATCGAGCTCAACGCCATCGCCTACAAGGGGGGCGCGCAGGCGCTGTCCGATACGCTCGGCGGCCAGGTCGACATGCTCGCGGACTCAAGCTCGTGGGCGCCCCACGTCGAGGCCGGCAAGCTGCGCCTGCTGGCCACCTGGGGCGAGCAACGCACCGCGCGTTTCAAGGACACGCCCACGCTCAAGGAGCTCGGCTTCAAGGTGGTCGTCGATGCGCCCAACGGCATCGGCGCGCCCAAGGGCCTGGACCCGGCGGTGGAGAAGAAACTGCGCGACGCTTTCCGGTTCGCCGTCAACAGCAGCGAGTTCAAGGCCGTCGCCGACAAGATCGACGCGCCCGTGATGTATCTGGACGGCCCTGATTACCAGAAGTACGTGCAGGTCGTGTACGACCGCGAGACCCAGTTGATCCAGCGCCTGAAGCTGAAGGAACTGCTGCAAAAGGGCTGATCGCCGCAGCATGACCATGAGCCTCAGTCCCCTGATCCGCCTTCACGCCAACGACAACGTCCTGGTCGCGCGAGCGCCGTTGGCCCTCGGCCAGGAGTTGCCGGAGTTCGGCGTGCGCGTGCGCGCGCAGGTTCCCGCGGGCCACAAGATCGCGGCGCGGCGCATCGCGCAGGGCGAGCAGGTGCGCAAGTACAACGCCGTGATCGGTGCGGCGGCGCGCGACATCGAGGCGGGCGACTACGTGCACACGCACAACCTCTCGATGGTCGAGTTCGACCGCGACCCGGGCTTTAGCCAGGACGTGAAGCCGGTCGATTACGTGCCCGAAGACGAGCGCGCCCGCTTCATGGGCTTTGTTCGCGAAGACGGCCGCGTGGGCACGCGCAACTTCATCGGCATCCTGTCGTCCGTCAACTGTTCGGCGACGGTCATCAAGAACATCGCCGCGTATTTCACGCCGGAGCGTCTCGCGGCATTTTCCAATGTCGATGGCGTGGCCGCGTTCGCGCAGACCAGCGGCTGCGGAATGTCGTCGCCGAGCGAGCACTTCGACGTGCTGCGCCGCACACTCGCCGGCTACGCACGCCATCCCAACCTGGCCGGTGTACTGATCGTGGGCCTTGGCTGCGAGCGCAACCAAGTCTCCAGCCTGATGGAGTCACAAGGGCTGGAGGCCGGCCGCCTGATGCGCACGATGGTGATGCAGGAAGTCGGCGGCACGCGCGTGACGATTGAAGCGGGCATCAGGGCCGTGCAGGAAATGCTGCCGATCGCCAACAGCTACCAGCGGCAAAGCGTGCCGGCGAGCCACATCAAGGTGGGCCTCGAATGCGGCGGCTCCGACGGGTTCTCCGGCATCACGGCCAATCCGGCACTCGGGGCCGCGATGGACATCCTGGTGCGCCACGGCGGCACGGCCATCCTGTCCGAAACGCCGGAGATCCACGGGGTCGAATACATGCTGACGCGGCGCGCCGTGACGCCCGCCGTCGGCCAGAAGCTGCTCGACCGCCTGGCCTGGTGGGATAACTACACGCGCGGCCACAACGGCCAGTTCAACGGCGTGGTGGGCCCGGGCAACCAGGCCGGCGGCCTCGCGAACATCTTCGAAAAATCCCTGGGGTCGGCCATGAAGGGCGGCACGACGCCGCTGCAGGCGGTGTATGAATACGCCGAGCCGATCGACACTGCAGGCTTCGTCTTCATGGACTCGCCGGGTTACGACCCGGTCGCCTCCACCGGCCAGATCGCGAGCGGCGCGAACCTGATCTGCTTCACCACCGGCCGCGGCTCGATGTTCGGCTCCAAGCCGGCGCCCACGATCAAGCTTGCCAGCAACACGCCGATGTTCCGCAAGCTCGAGGAAGACATGGACGTGAACTGCGGCGCCATCCTCGACGGCGACGTCGACGTGCAGCAGATGGGCCAACGGATTTTCGAAGCGATCCTGCGCCACGCCTCGGGCGAGCAGACCAAGAGCGAGGCACTGGGCCTCGGCGACCATGAGTTCGTGCCCTGGCACCTCGGCATCGTGAGCTGACCCATGGCTGTCATTGCGGACTTGATCGATCTTCGCTCAGCACGGAGCGTGCGGGCGATGCCGAGTCGTCACTTGGTCTTTGCAGGCGCAAGCATCTTGGCGACCTCTCCCCACTGCGCGAGTTCCTTCGCCTGCACCGAGGCGAGTTTGGCAGCGTCGCCCGTCATCGCCTCATACCCGTAGGTCTTTGCGAAGGTCTGGAACTCCGGCGAAGATTGCACGCGAGTAATCTCGGCGTTCAGCTTGTTCACGATCTCGGCCGGCACCTTTGCCGGGCCGTAAAGCGCATACCAGCCCGATGTCTCGAAGCCCGGGTAGTTCTCCGCAACGGTGGGCACATTGGGCGTGAGCGGGTGCCGCTTTTCCATGGTGGTCGCGATGGCCTTGACCTTGCCGGACGCGATCAGCGGAATCGCCGCGCCGAGCGAATCGAAGAACACGTCGATGTGCCCGCCCATCAAGTCCGTGTAGGCGCCGGCGGCGCCCTTGTAGAACACGTCGGTGAACTTGATGCCCGCGCGCCGGGCGAACAACACCGAGGCCAGGTACGAAGCACCCGTCGTCGATGCCGAGCCATGGTTCAGGCCCTGCGGCGTCGCCTTGGCCAGCGCCACCAGCTCGGGCAAGGTGTTCGCGGCCAGCGTCGGCTTGGCCAGGATCACGTGTGACACCGTCACGAAGCCCGCGACGGGCGTGAAGTCCCGGGTGGTGTCGTAGGGCAGCGGTGTTTCCGACAGGTGCGGGCTGATGGTCTGGAAACTGTTGGCGGTGACGACGAAGGTATGGCCGTCGGGCGCGGCTTGCGCCACTTTGGCGAGGCCGATCGAGCCATTGGCGCCTGGCAGGTTCTCCACGACGAAGGGCTGGCCCATCGTCTTGCCCAGCTCGGTCGCGAAGAATCGCGCCACCTGGTCGACGCTGCCACCGGCGAGCAGCGGAACGATGAACTTGACAGGCTTTTGCGGCCAGGCCTGGGCAAAGGCCATCGCGGGCAATAACGCCGCGAGTAGCGCGGCCCGCAGCAGTACGCGTTTCAGCAATTTCATGCCTCACTCCTTGTTCGTTGGGGACAAAACCGCGCCGCCGGTGAGCAGCGCGTCAATTTCGGATTCGGTAAAGCCGACCTCGCGCAGCACTTCCACGCTGTGCTCAGCGAATGCAGGCGCATGGCGGCGTATCGATGCGGGTGAGCGCGAAAAGCCGATGGGCGAACGCACCAGCCGTGTCTGGCCTTCGGTGGGATGCTCGTGCGGCTCGAACAAGCCGACGGCTTTGAGGTGTTCGTCTTGCGGCAGGTCCTCGATGTCGACGATGGGCATGCACGGAATCTGCTCGTCCTCGCACAGCGCGACCCACTGGGCTGTAGTCCGTCCAGGTGCCACCTCGTGGATCAGGTCGTAGAGCGCTTCGGGGTGTCTCGCACGGGCCGCGTAGCTCGAGAAGCACCCGTCGCTCATCAGCTCGGGCCGGCCGACCGCGGTAAGAAATTTGAGCACCTGGCGGTCGTCGTAGGGCAACATGCAGACGAAGCCGTCCTTCGTCGCAAACGGTCGGCGCGAAGGGGACGCCGCGCGCGCGTAGCCTATCTTGTTCGGCCCCTGTGCATAGGCGCCTTCGCCGAGGTGGTCGATCAGGTTGAAGGCCACCACTGCTTCCAGCATCGGCACTTCGACGAACTGGCCTTCGCCGGTGCGCTGCCTGTGCACGATCGCCGCGAGGACCGCCTGCACCAGCGTCATCCCGACGATCTTGTCCGCGACGGCGCTGGGCACATAGCGCGGCGCGCCGTCCTGGCGCTTGAACAGGCTCGCCAGACCCGACGCGGCCTGGATCGCATCGTCCAGCGCGGGCTTGCTGCGGTAGGGACCGGCCTGGCCGAAGCCATAGGCACCGACGTACACGATGTCCGGCTTCATCTGCGCGACGGCGTCGTAGCCGAACCCCAGCCGCTCGATCGCCTGTGGCCGCATGTTGTGGATGAACACATCGGCCGAGGCGGCCAGCTTGCGCAGCACGCCCTTTGCCGCATCGAGCTTCAGGTCGATGGCCACCGACCGCTTGTTGCGGTTCATGTTCAGGTAGCTGCCGCTCATGCCGCGCGTGCGGGCGGGTCCGAGATTGCGTGCGATGTCGCCGGCCGGCGGCGCCTCGACCTTGATCACGTCCGCGCCCATGTCGCCCAGCACCTGCGTGGCGTAGGGGCCGAGCATCACCGTGGTGACGTCGACGATGCGGATACCGTGCAGGGGACCGTGCATCGCGCGACGCGTTACAGGGCGCGCACCGCGCCGCCGTCCACGATGACGCTGGCACCGGTCATGTAGCTTGCGCGGTCGGAGCACAGGAAGGCGATGACGTCGCCCATCTCTTCGGGCTTGCCCCAGCGGCGGCCGGGGAGCGCGATGTCCTGGCCCCACTTCTTCATCTCCTGCGCGTACTTGACGGGGTCGCCGCCGGTGGCGTCGCGCAACTTCCTGTCGAAGCGCGGCGTCATGGTCAGACCCGGCATCAGGTAGTTCACGCGGATGTTGTGTCGGCCGAATTCGGTGGCCAGCGCCTTGGTGAAGTTGAACATCGCGGCTTTCGAGGGGCCGGACACCGTCGACGGCGACTTCGGCGCCTGCTTCGCGGTGGTACCGCCCAGGTTCAGGATCACGCCACCGCCCTGCTTCATCATGTGCGGGATGACCAGCTGGGTGGTGACGAACATCGAAAAGAAATTCAGCTGGAAGTTGTCCCGCAGTTCCTGCGGCGTGACGGACAGGAAAGGCGTGGAATTGCCGGTGCCCGCGTTGTTGACCAGGATGTCGATGCGTCCCCACTTCGCGATGACAGCCGCGACCAGCGCAGGCAGCGCGCCCAGATCGCTCACGTCGGCCGGCAAGGCCAGCACCTGCGCACCGCAAGCCGCCTCGATTTCGGCCGCCGCGGCCTGCAACACATCTTCACGCCGCGCATTGATGGCCACGCGGGCGCCTTCGCGGGCGAACGCGATCGCCGTCGCCTTGCCGATGCCCTCCGAGGCGCCGGTGATGAGGACGACCTTGTCCGCGAGCCCGAGGTTCATGTCAGATGGCCCCGCACAGCTGCGGCGCGACGATGTTGCCGTGGCCGACCTTCAGGTCGATCACCCGTTTGACTGGAACGAGAATATTCATGCTTCCTCCATTGCGCCCTCGATGCTGGCCGCGCCAGCGCGTTTCGCCAATCGAATATTTTTGCCGGCACTTGAATTAATCTCGCCCCAGATTGCCGCAATTACCGTTGCCAGCGCACCGGGCGCCTGCTCATACTGCCCAACCAGCCTGGAGCAGCATCATGCAAAGCAGCCCCTTTGAGTTCACCGGCCGTCACGTCTTTGTCGCGGGAGGATCCAGCGGCATCAACTTCGGCATCGCGCAGGCCTTCGCGCGCGCCGGCGCACGGCTGAGCTTGATCAGCCGCTCGCCGGAGCGGGTGGAAGGCGCCGCCTTGCGGCTGCAAGAACTCGGCACCGACGCGATCGGCATCGCGGCCGATGTGAGGCAGCCCGAGGCAGTGGAACGCGCGCTGGCGCAGGCCGCCACAAAGTTCGGCCCCATCGACGTGCTCGTCTCCGGCGCGGCCGGCAATTTCCTGGCCAAGGCGCTGGACATGTCACCCAATGCGTTCAAGACCGTGGTCGACATCGACCTCTTGGGCAGCTTCAACGTGCTGCGCCTGTCGCATGCGCATCTGCGCAAGCCCGGCGCCTGCATCATCCAGATCTCGGCCAGCCAGGCGTTCGTCGCCACGCCCTATCAAGTGCACGTGTCGGCGGCGAAGGCCGGCATCGACATGCTGACGCGCGGCCTGGCGCTCGAGTGGGGCGCCGACGGCATCCGCATCAACTCCATCATCCCGGGCCCCATCCAGGACACCGAAGGGCTCAAGCGCCTCGCGCCGACAGCCGAGACGTTGCAGGCGATGGCCGAGCGCGTACCGCTCAAGCGGCTCGGCCGCCTGGAGGATGTCGCCCGCCTCGCGCTGATGCTGGCGAGCGACTGGGGCTCGTACATCACTGGAACGGTGATCGCGGTGGACGGCGGCCTCGCCTTGACGGGCCCCCGCGACTTCTCGGCGGCCGCGGCAGCTTCGCGGCGCGAGCGTTGAGACGGCTTCAGCGGTCCTTGAAATCGGGTTTGCGCTTTTCGTTGAACGCGCGCACGCCTTCGATGCGGTCTTCGGTAGGCACAAGCCGGTTGTAGGCCTCGATCTCGAATGCCAGGCCGTCCCCCAGCGACATGCGCAGCCCGCGCGACACCGACTGCTTGACCTGCCGTGTCGACATCGGCGCGTTGGTGGCGATGAGGCGCGCGGTTTCCAACGCCAGCGGCACGAGTTTGTCCAGCGGCACCACTTCGTTGACCAGGCCCCATTGCTCCGCCTGCGCCGCGGTGAAGGGCTTGCCCGTCAGGAGATACTCCTTCGCACGGCGCTCACCGATGGCGCGCGGCAAGGTCTGCGTGCCGCCGCCACCGGGCATGATGCCCAGTTTGGCTTCAGGCAAGGCGAACTTCGCGGAGTCAGCGGCGTAGAGAAAATCGCAACAGCCTGCGATCTCGCAGCCGCCGCCGAACGCCGCGCCGTTGATCGCGCCGATGATCGGCACCGGGCAATCGACGAGAGCGCGGACCATGCGCTCGAAGACCACGTGCTGGGCTCGCCAATCCTCGTTGCTCATGCCGTCGCGCTGCTTGAGGTCGCCGCCGGCACAGAAGCCCTTGGCGCCGCTACCCGTCAGCACGATGCAACGCAGCAGGCCCGGGCTCATCGCGATCGATTCGAACAGTTCCACCAGGTCCAGTCCCATCTGGGTGTTCAGCGCATTGAGCACATCGGGCCGGTTGAGCGTCACCAGCAGCAGATGCTCGCCCTGCGGCGCAACGAGGAGTGTTTCGTACTGGTTCTTCATGTCGCCTCCACGGGACCAAACATCGGCACCTTCGCGCCGCCCTCCGCCTCGACGAAGCGGACTTGCACCCGGGTGCCGACTGCCGGTGTGGAGTCACCGAAACCCACCAGGTCGCTCATGAGCGTCACGCCTTCATCGAGCGTCACGTACGCCACGCAATACGGCACCGGCACGCCCCGGCGCAGCATGCTGGCGCTGTAGACCGTGCCCAGGCCGGTGGAGGTTTGCCACGTCGTGCGATCGGAATGACAGTGCGGGCAGATGCTGCGCGGCGGATGGTGCGGTTGGCCGCAACCCTCGCAGCGTTTGTAGCAAAGGCGCCCTTCGGCAGTCGCCTGAAAAAAGGGCTGCGCTTCCGGATTGATCAGGGGCGCCGGGATCTTGCGGACGGTTGTTTCGCTGCTCATGCGCGCTCCAGGATGAGAGTTGCCGACGCATGGCGGCTGCCCAGCATACCGCCGGTGCCCTGGGCCAATGCCAGCGCGCAGTCCTTCACCTGCACGGCGGGGTGAGCCTCGCCGCGCAGCTGCCGCACGGCCTCGATGATCTTGGTCATGCCGCCGCGGTTGGCCGGGTGGTTGTTGCACAGGCCCCCGCCGTCGGTGTTGATCGCCAACCCGCTCTGTCCCGCCACCAGCCTGCCGTCGGCGACGAATCGGCCGCCCTGACCCTTCTCGCAAAAGCCCAGGTCTTCCAGCTGGATCAGCACGGTGATGGTGAAGCTGTCGTAGATCGATGCATACCCGATGTCGCCCGGCGTCACGCCGGCTTCGGCGAAGGCCGCTGCGCCCGAATGCTTCGCGGCCGACGTGGTGATGTCGATCCCCCCGCTGTTGATGTAGCCCACTGCTTCGCCGCCGCCGATGAGGCGCACGACGGGCCGTTTGAGCTTGCGCGCGATTTCCGGCCGGGCCACGATCACCGCGCCGCCGCCATCACTGACCACACAGCATTCCATGCGGTGCAGAGGGTCGGCAATGAGGGGCGATGCCAGCACGTCCTGCACTGTGACGACATCGCGCAGCATCGCGTTGGGGTTGTGCTGTGCATGGTGCGATGCGGTCACCTTGATCCAGGCCAGCTGTTCGGCCGTGGTCCCGAACTCGTGCATGTGACGCTGCGCGGCCATCGCGTAGCTGTTGATCGGCACCAGGCCGTATGGCGACTCGAATGGCGCCTCCGGCGCCATGATGTTGTACGCGCGCGCCTGGGTGCCGCTGGAGCCTTCCGATCGCGGACGCCCCGCCAGCGTGACGAGCGCGACGTTGCAGTGCCCGGCCTCGATGGCCTGCGCGGCATGCCGCACGTGAATCAGGTAGGAGGAACCGCCGGTGTCGGTCGACTCCACGTAGCGGGGCTTCAGGCCCAGGTAATCGACCATCGACAGCGGGCCCAGCCCCGGTGCGTCGCCCGCGCAGAAATAGCCGTCAATGTCGCTCGCATTCAGGCCCGCATCCTGCAGGGCGCCGCGCGCCACTTCGGCATGCAGCTGGGCCACGCTCTTATCGGGTGCGTGGCGCGTCGGGTGTTCGTAGGCGCCGACAATGCAGGCGCGCTCGTTCTTGTTCATGAAGGCAACCTCAGTACTTCGCGGGCCAGCACGTTGCGCTGGATCTCGTTGGTTCCGCCGTAGATGGTGGAGGGCAGCGCACGGAAAAAGGGGCCCAGCACATCGACTTCGGCGTCGCCCATTTTCACCATGCCGGCCAGTTGCGCCATCGGGCCCGCGGCGCGGATCACCTCGTCTGCGATGGCCTGGAAGCTCTCGGTGGAGATCACCTTCAGCATCGAGATGTCCGGCGGAATCGGATCGCCACGCTTGACGATTTCGATGAAGCGCTCATAGCTGGCCGTGTGGTCTTCCACCTGCATGCGCAATTTCGCGAAGCGGTGTGCGAACGCGGGGTCCTTGTCGAGGCCGCGCGCTGCCGCGACCCGCGACAGCACGCCCAGCGCATAGTTGGGGTACTTGGGGCTGCCCAGGAAGATGCGCTCGAAACCAAGCAGCGCCTTGGCGATTCCCCAGCCCTCGTTGGCCCCGCCGACCAGGTTGGCGGCCGGCACGCGGACGTTCTCCAGGAACACCTCGCACAGCTCGCTGTGTCCCGCCACATCCTTGATGGGCCGCACGCGGATACCGGGGTCTTTCATGTCGGCCAGCAGGAAGCTGATGCCGGCCTGCTTCTTTGCGGCCTTGTCGGTGCGCGCCAGCAGGAAGATGTGCGTGGCATCGGTGGCCAGCGTGGTCCAGATCTTCTGGCCGTTGATCACGTATTCGTCGCCATCGAGGATGGCTTCGGTGCGCAGGCCCGCGAGGTCGGAGCCCGCGTTCGGCTCCGAATAGCCCTGGCACCACAGGTGCTCGCAGGAGATGATTTTCGGCAGCCATTTCTTCTGCTGCTCGGGCGTGCCGTGGCGGATCAAGAGAGGACCCACCATCAGGATGCCCATGTCCGCAAAGCGCGAAACGCCCCAACGCTCGTGCTCCTCGTAGAAGATCAGCAGCTTGCCGGTCTCCAGCCCCATGCCGCCGTGCTCGCGCGGCCACGCCGGCGCGATCCAGCCGATCTCGGACATCTTGTGGTACCAGAAGCCGATCTCGCTCCAGAAGAGGCGCCGCGAGGGGTAACGGAATTCATCCGGGTAGTTCGCTTCAAGGAAGGATCGCACACGCTGGCGAAAGTCCTCGTCCGAAAGCGCGTTCCAGTCGATGTCGCGGGTATCGATCATGCGTCTGCCGCCTCGAAAGGGGCCACGTGGTGCGCATAGCGGGCCACATGTTCATCGGAGTTGCCCAGCCAGGCGGAGCAGGTCAGCGCGCGGTTCAGGTGCAGGCTCAAATCGTATTCGTCGGTGAAGCCGATGGCGCCATGCAATTGCACGGCCATGCGCGCGATGCGGTCGAGCGCGTCGCCGGCACGCGCCTTGGCGCGGCTCGCAAGGCATGCGCGTTCATCGGGTGGGCAGCCCGCGTCCACCTTCGTGCAGGCGTGCTGGGCGACATCGCGGGCCATCTGCTCGGCGATGTGCATGTCCACGGCCTTGTGCTGCAGCGCCTGGAACGAGCCGATCGGCCTGCCGAACTGCATGCGCGTGCGCAGGTATTCCTGCGTCAGTGCGTTGATGGCGCGCATGGTGCCGGTCATGGAGACGGCAGCCATGATGAGTGCGTGGTCGCGAGCCTGTTCCGAGGCGGCTGCCGCCTTCGCTGGACGAGCGATCAATCCGGATTCGGGAACGGCCACGCCGTCGAGCTTCAGCCATGCGGCGCCCGTGCCATCGGCGCGGAGTTCGCGCTGCACGGCCAGGCCTTTCGTGCCGGCCGGCACCCGCAGCGCAGGCAGGCCGCTGCCTTCGAGCACGATCAGGAAGTCGGTCGCGTCGGCCGGCGTGACAAAGCGCGCGCTGCCGCTCAGGCGCCAGCCATCGGATTGCATCGTGCAAGCTGCGCCCGGCTCCATCCAGGCCAGCGCCGGGACAGCAGTGCCATCCATGGTCGCCGCCAGTATCTGCGCCCGAGCCGGTCCCTCCGAGGCCACCAGGAACGACAACGCCAAGACGCCCGTGGCCACCAGTGGCTCGGGCCCGCCGCCGGCTCCCCATTCGTACACGAGCTGCCCCATCTCGCCGAGACCGCTGCCCAGGCCCCCGTCGGCCTCCGGAACCAGGACCGACAGCCAGCCCAATGCGGCCATCTCACGCCATACGTCGGCGTCGAAATCGGGTGTGCGCTCGCGGCAGGCGCGAAGCCGCGTGGACGCGCAGTGGCCCGCGGCGAACTGGCGGGCGGCATCGGCGAGCATGCGTTGGGGGTCGGTTTGTGGGCGCATGAAATCCTGGAACGTCTATCTCCTGCTTCGAAGCATCGGGCAACCTCAACGCCTTGACAATTGACCTTTATTGGCAACACTCGAACGCAATTCAACTCAGGGGCGCAGGCGATGGATAACCGGAACGATCAAGGGCCCGTGCGCCGCGTGGGATTTGCCGGCCTCGGCGTCATCGGCCTGCCGATGGCGCGGCGTGTTCTGGAAGCCGGCTTCGAGCTCCACGTCTGGAATCGCAACCCCGACAAAGCCGCCGGCCTGGTCGCCGCAGGTGCGAAGCTCGCGGCCACACCGGCCGAGCTGGCGCGGCTGGTGGACGCCTTGTGTGTCTGCGTCACCGACGACCGCGCGCTGGAAGAGGTGATCTTCGGCGAGCATGGCGTCTCGTCTGCCGGAAAACGCGGATTGGTCCTGGCAGACCACTCCACCATTCACCCCGTCGCCACCCGCAAGATGGCCGAGCGATTCGCCATAACGGGCGGCGCATGGGTGGATGCGCCGGTCACCGGCGGCCCTTCCGGCGCCGAGCACGGCCATCTCACGGTCTTCGCGGGCGGCGACGCCGCGGACGTGGAACGCGTTCGCGCTGTCCTGATGAGCTTCGCGCGCCGGGTAACTCATCTCGGCCCAGTCGGCAGTGGGCAAGCCGCCAAAGCCTGCAACCAGATGGTCAGTTTCGGCACGGCCGCCGTACTGGCCGAGGCGCTGAACCTGGCCGCACGGCTGGAACTGGATGTGGCGCACCTGCCCGAAGCGATGGAAGGTGGCCTGGCCGACTCGGCCGTGCTGCGCCGCTATGCACCGATGATGCTGAGTGGCGAGCTGACCGGCTCGGCCCTCACCGCGTTGAAGGACCTGGAGATCATCTCGGACCTCGGCCGCGAAACCGGTGCGCCAATGCCGATGACCGCCCTGCTCACGTCGCTGCATCGGCTTCTCGCAGGCCAGGGCCGTCACATGGGCGGCATGGCGGGCGTGATCCGCCTGTATGCCGACGGTCCGCTTGCCGAGTGCCGGCCGGTCAGGCTTTGATATCGGTTGTCACCCTGGCGCGAAGCAGAGCGATGCGGTCACTCGTCATTCGCGGGGCGCTGAGCGCGACAACACCGCTTAGCAGCAAGTCGAGCCCCTTTTCCCTGCCCGCGTAAACGGCCTCCCAAAGGTCCTTCGACAGAACGTCGGGCTGCGGATGGTGCGTGATCAGATTGTCGAAGAACTCCGGGTTCTCTATCCACCACGAGTTGCCGGTACTGACTTGGGCAACTTCGATGATCGCGGCTTCCTCGATTCCATACGCCACCGCGAGTTTGAGCGTCTCCGCGACCACGAAGCAGTTGCACAACGCCATCATGTTGTTGCAAAGCTTGGCGACTTCGCCCATGCCGGCGCGTTCTCCCACGTGAAAGATGTTCTTGCCCACCGCATCGAAATAAGGGCGACATCTGTCGAAATTCCGCTTGCTGCCGCCCACCATCAGTGTGAGCGTCCCTGCCACTGAACCGGCACGGCCGCCGCTCACGGGGGCATCGAGCACGTTCCACCCCCTGGCGGCGCATGCGACTTCCGTGCGTTCGACCATCTGGGGCGTGACGGTGCTGTGAATCAGCAGGGTCACGCCGCTCGCCGTTCCCGAAAGCAGGCCGTCCTTGCCGTGCAGGATCTCGTTGACCTGGTCTTCACTCCAGACGCAGATCCCGATCACGTCGCAACTCTCGGCCATTGCAGCCAGGCTCGTGGCAACGACCGCGCCCTTGGCCTTCGCGGCTTGCAGTGGCTCCGGACGCGTGTCGAATACGGTGACAGGGAAACCCTTTGCCACCAGGTTATGGGCCATGGGTTCTCCCATGTCGCCCAGCCCGATGAACCCGACGCGCAAGGCAGCGCTGGATGCAGTCGTTGCTTCCATCACCGCTCCTACTGGATCTTGATGTCGAGTCTCTTGATCAATGCCGAGTACTCCCGGTCCTCCCGCGCGATGGCTTCCTTGAAGGCGGCGGCGTCGAGATAGAGGGCCTCCCCGCTGAGCGATGCGTACTTCTCCTTCACTGCCGGTGTGACCAGCGCCTTTGAAAGTGAGCTGTTCAGCCGCGTGATCACGTCAGCCGGGGTTCCAGCCGGAACCCAGACGCCCACCCATGCGTCGAACTCCACATTGGGAACGCCGGATTCGAGCAATGTGGGGACATCGGGAAACAGCGCCGGCCGCTTGGCACTCGCGATGGCGAGCATGTTGAGCTTGCCGGTGCGCACCATGGGGAACGAGACGCCCGGATCGATCGCGAAGTCGGCTTCTCCGCCCAACATGGCCTGGAGTACGGGACCGGATCCGCGGTAGGGCACATGAAGGGCCTTGATCTTCGCGGCCGAAAGAAATGCTTCGGCCACCAGATGGGGCGAGGTGCCCGGGCCAGGCGATGCATATGTCAGCTTTCCGGGGTTCGCGCGGCCGTATTCGATCAGTTCCTTGACGTTCTTGAACGGCGCGTCCAGCTTCGAGATCAGATGATGCTGGAACCGCCCCAGGGCCGCGACCGGCATCAGGTCCGCGGTTGGATTGCTGCTCATCTTGAAGAGGTGCGGGTTCGCCGTGATCTGGGTGGTCGGCGCGCACAGCAGGGTGTAGCCGTCCGGCGCCGCCCGAGTCACTTCCACGGTTGCGATGTTGCCGCTCGCGCCGGGCTTGTTGTCCACGATGATGGGTTGCCCCAGCGAATCGGTCAGCGGTTGCGAGACCGCGCGCGCCATCACGTCAGAACCGCCGCCCGGCGCATAGCCAAGCACCATTCGGACGGGCTTGGAGGGCCATGCCCCCTGTGCGAACAGGCGGCCGCCTGGGATCGCGAGCACGGCTGCAGCGGCCACGACGCCGAGAGCCGATCTGCGGGAAATGTCGATGCTTGATGTCATTGCGTTGTCTCCGTATATGTTTTCATGCCGGTTCGGGAAAGGTCAGAAGATCCATCAGTTCCGACACATCCTTCAGCTCGTCGAGTGCGAACACCATTTCGGCGCCCTTGCTCGCCTGCTCTTTGTTCATGATTCCCTGGGCGCACGTCATGTATTTGTGCTTGACCTCGTCACGCGTGAGCGGATCTTCGGGGTCGCCATGCGATATGACGCACACCTTGCTGAACGTGCGGCCGTCTTTCGTGCTGATCGTCACCGGGTTCGACTCGCCCAGGATGGCGGGCTTCCACTCCGGGTGCACAACGATCTTCGTCTTGGGCCATTGCGCGATCAGCTTCGGGTTGCGAACCCCTTCGTCGGTGAAGGTGTGGACGGAAATTTCCTCGCGCGTAAGTGCGGCGGCCACGCAGTGGTGCATGCTGAAACGCGACTCCTCGCCATTGCGCGGCTGCGGGAACTTGATGATCTCCGGAAAGGTCGGGTTGACTTCGACCGTGACCGACTCGACATCGTCAGCGCCGAGGTTGTTCTGCTCGATCAGTTCCATCACGCCGTCCACGATTCGCTGCATCAGGTAGCAGGCCGTGTACTTCTTGAAGCCAACGGCCATCACACGCAGGTCCTTGCCCTTGCCCAGTTTGAATTCAAGGTTGGGCATGCTCGCGAGGACGTCGAAATAACCGCGAGGGCCTTCGAGGATCTTGGGATCGCCCGTCAGACCGAGCTTGGCGAGCTTGGCCGCACTGATCCCATTGCGGCCGGCGATCCCAGCCTCGTACAGATGGGCGCCCGTGCCCATTTGCCGCGTCGAGCCACTCGCCTGCGACACGGCCAGGCTGATCGCCATCGTCGTTTCATCGACGTTGAGGCCGAGCAACTTGGCGGAAGCCGCGGCCACGCCGACGGCTCCCAGGTGCGGCGCGGTGAGGATGCCGCGCTGCGTCGCGCCCCCGTCCGTCACGATCATCCCCGGCCGGGCCTGGACTTCATAGCCAATGATGAATGCTTCCAAAATGGCTTTGCCGCTGGAGCCGAGTTCGTGCCCCAGCGCGAAGACGGCGGGAATGATGTGACACGTGTACATCGACTCCGGCCAGCTGTCGTCTTCGAGTTCCGTGCTGTGCGCAGCAGTGCCGTTCACCAGCGCGGCCAGTTCGGCCGATGTGCGAAACCCCGCCCCTACCACCCCGCTGCGCGGCGCTCCTCCGCAGTCCCGGGCGTACGCGGCAAGAACCTCTCCCGCGTGGATGCGCGATCCTGCGATCGTCATTCCCAGGGCGCTGACGCAAAGCGCTTTCGCCTTGTCGATGACTTCGGGATCGAAGTCGGCGAAGGAGGTGTTGCAGACGTATTCGGCTACTTGCTTTGTCGTGTTCATGTCTTTCTCAGCTTTGTGCGGCTATTCAGTACGTCGGCACCCGCTTGGCCTCGATCGCGTCGAGCGCCGCCGCATAGTCCGGCCCGGCCAGCAGCCGGCCCTGCTGCAGCAGGTTGAATTCCCACTCGCCTGCCATCGTGCTCTCCATGGAGCGGCGCAGCGCCACCTTGGCGGCGCGAAGCGCATCGGCCGAGCGGCAAGCCAGGTCCTTGGCGAAAGCCTGGCCCTCTTCGCGCAGCTTGTCGTCGCTCTCTGCGACGTGGGTCGCAAGCCCGATGCGCTGGGCTTCTTCCCCATAGACGCGCTGCGCACGCATGATCATGTTGGCGGCACGCTCCAGGCCGATCAAGCGCGGCAACATGTAGTTGGCGCCCAGCGGCGAGATGCACCCGATCGCCGTCCAGTTCTCGTGGAAGAACGACTTCTTCGACACCACGCGGAAATCCGCCGCCAGCGCGATATCGCAACCCGTGCCGACGGCGCCGCCGTTCACGACGGCGACGACCGGCTTGGCGCACAGCTTGATCTGGCGCACGACGCCCTGGAAGAAGCTGTAGACGTTCTTCTGAATTTCCTCGGGTGTCATCTTCTGCACTTCGCGCAGAAAGGCCTTGTCGCCGCCCGATGAGAAGTCCTGCCCATTGCCGGTGATCAAGATGACGCGCACCCCGGGGTCGGCCTCGAAGGCCTTGATGGCTTCCATCACCTCGCCGATGAATTTCGGCACCAGGCCGTTTCGGGTTTCGGGGCGGTTGAAAATGATCTGGCCCACGCGGTCTTCGACGCGGGTCTGCAATTGTTCGCTCATGGTTCTTCCTCGGTTGATGGGTCGTCAGTGCTGCGCCGCGGCGGCGCGCACCATGTGTTTGGCGATGGTGACCTGCTGGATCTGGGTCGTGCCTTCGTAGATGCGGAAGATCCGCGCGTCCCGGTAGAGCCGCTCGACCGGCGAGTCCTGCATGTAGCCGGCGCCGCCGAAGACCTGCACCGCACGGTCGGCCACGCGGCCCACCATCTCGGATGCATACATCTTGCAGCAGGCCGCATCCATCGAAAAGTCCTCGCCCTGGTCGCAGCGTGCCGCGGTCTGCAGCAGCAGCGCCTTCGCCGCCAGGTGTTCGGCGCGGCTGTCGGCCAGCATCGCCTGCACCAGCTGGAACTCGGCAATCGGCTGGCCGAACTGGCGGCGCTCCAGCGCGTAGCGCAGCATCTCGTCGATCAGGCGTCCGGCCAGCCCGACGGACGCGGCGCCGATGTGCAGGCGCCCGCGGTCGATCGTGCGCATGGTGAGCTTGAAGCCGTTGCCCTCCTCGCCCAGCAAGGCATCGGCCGGCACAACGCAGTTGTCGAAGTGCAGGTCGCCGGTGTGGGCGCCCTGCTGGCCCATCTTCAAGTCGGACTTGCCCTGGATCATTCCCGCAGTGCCGCGCTCGACGAGAAATACCGACACGCCTTTGCCGCCGCTGGAGCCGGGATCGGTCCGTGCCACGACGTTGATCACATCCGCTTCCGGCGCGCCGGTGATGAAGCGCTTGGCGCCGTTGATCACCCAGCAGCCGTCGCTGCGTCTGGCGGCGGTGGTCGACAGGTTGGCCGCGTCGGAGCCACTCCCCGGTTCCGTGAGTGCGAAGGCCGTGAGCAATTCACCGGACGCAATGCGCGGCAGGTAATGTTCACGCTGCCGCTGCGTGCCGCCCCACAGGATGGCCCGCCCGCCCAGGCTGTTGTTGGCGCCGATGTAGCCGCGAAAGGCCGGCGCGGCATAGCAAAGCTCGAAGACGACCTGGACTTCCTCGGTGGCGTTCAGTTCAAGGCCGCCGTATTGTTGCGGCAATGTCATGCCGAACAGGCCGAGCTTGCGCATGTCCTCGATCACGTCTTCCGGTATGCGATCCTCGGCGGCAACCCGCGCCTCCGCCGGAATCAACCGCTGGCGCACGAAGCGCGCCAAGCTGGCGGTGAATTCTTTCAGGTCGTGCGGGTCGAGGGCCATTTTCAAGTCGCAGCTGCGCGACGGATCATGTGCTTGGCGATGGTCACTTGCTGGATCTGCGTCGTGCCTTCGTAGATGCGAAACACGCGCACGTCGCGGTACAGGCGCTCGACGACGCTGTCCTGCATATAGCCGGCGCCACCGAAGATCTGCACCGCGCGGTCGGCAACGCGCCCGACCATTTCGCTCGCGAACATCTTGCAGCAGGATGCTTCCATCGAAATGTTCTCACCGGCGTCACAGCGCGCCGCGCTGTCGATCACCAGCGCGCGCGCTGCGGCCATCTCGGCCTGGCTGTCGGCCAGCATGGCCTGCACCAGCTGGAACTCGGCGATGGGCTTGCCGAACTGCCGCCGCTCCATTGCGTACGCCAGGGCTTCATCGATCAGCCGGCGGGCGACACCGACGCAGATCGCGCCCATGTGCAGGCGGCTGCGGTCGATGCCCTGCATCGTCAGCTCGAACCCCTTGCCCTCGACACCCAGCAGAGCGCCCGCGGGCAGCACGCAGTCGTCGAACGCGAGTTCCGCGACGTGCGTGCCTTGCTGGCCCATCTTCTTCTCGGGTTTGCCGCGCGTGATGCCCGGCGTATCGCCCGGGACCAGGAATACGGACACGCCCTTTCCGCCGACCGATTGGGGGTCGCTGCGCACCACCACGATGAACAGGTCGGCGATGTCGGCGTGCGTGATGTAGGTCTTGCGCCCGCTGAGCACCCAGGTGCCGTCGGCCTGCTTCGTTGCCCGGGTCTTCAGCGCCGCGGCGTCGGAGCCGGTCTCGGGCTCGGTCAGCGCGAAGGCCGTGACCAGTTCGCCCGACGCGATGCGCGGCAGGTACCTGTCCTTCATGGCCTCGCTGCCGCCGACCAGGATGGCGCGTCCGCCCAGGCCGTTGTTGGCGCCCAGGTACCCGCGATAGGCGGGCGCGGCGTAGCACAGCTCGAACACCACGCGCACTTCCTCGGAGGCGTTGAGTTCGAGGCCGCCGAACTTCTCCGGCAGGGTCATGCCGAACAGGCCCAGTTCGCCCATGCCCTTGAGCAACTCGGCGGGGATGTGGTCTTCTTCGGCGACCTTCGCTTCCGCGGGAATCAGCCGCTCGCGCACGAAGCGCGCCACGGTGTCCGTGAACTGCGCCAGGCTTTCAGTGTCGAGTGCCAAGGCGCTCTCCTTCTGGGTTTCGTCGGGTTATTGAGGCTTGATGTCGCCGGCGCGGATCACGTCGCGCCACTTGGGCAACTCGGAGCGAAACAGCGCGGTGAGGTCCGAAGGCGGGCCACCGGCCGGAATGGCGCCGAGCTCTTCGAGCTTCTTCACCACTTCGGGCGCCTTCAGCACGGCCTGCAGGCCCTCGTTCAGGCGCCGGGTGATGGGTTCCGGCATGCCCGCGGGGGCCACCATGGCGAACCATGCCGTCACTTCGAAGCCGGGAAAGGTCTCGGCGATGGTGGGCACTTCAGGCATCGATGGCAGGCGTTGGGCCGACGCGACGCCGATCGCGCGCAGCTTGCCGGCCTTGACGTGGTTGTAGCCGACGATGGTGCTCGTGAACATCATATGCACCTGGCCACCCAGCAGGTCCGTCTGCGCGGCGCCTTCGCCCTTGTAGGGGACGTGCAGCATCTTGATGCCGGCGACATTGCTGAGCAGCTCGCCGGAGAGGTGCTGCGTGGTGCCCACGCCGCCGGTGGCGTACGAATACTTGCCCGGATTGGCCTTGACCAGCGCCACGAGTTCGCGCAGGTTATTGGCCGGCACGCTGGGGTGCACGGCCAGCAGGCTGTACGAGCGCGCCAGCACCATCAGGGGCGTAAAGTCCTTCAACGTGTCGTACGGGATGTTGGGGAACAGGCTCGGATTCACGGCCAACGGGCCGATGGTCGACAGGCCGATGGTGTAGCCGTCCGGCGGCGCCTTGGCGATGGCGTCGGTGCCTGGGATGCCGCTGGCGCCCGGCTTGTTCTCGACGATGACGTTCTGGCCGAGTGAATCACCGAGCTTCTGCGCCATCACGCGCGCCAGCACATCGGTGGGACCGCCGGCCGCATAGGGCACGATCATCCTGATCGGCTTGGTGGGGTAGGCGCCTTGCGCGAACGCGGCAGGCGCGAGGGAAGTAGCGGCCAGCAGCAGTGCTGCAATGGTTTTTCTGAACATGATGTCTCCTTGTTGCCTTCGGGGCTGCACCGCATGTTCCACCTGCGGGCGCCCCCTGACAATTGACGTTTATTTGGGTGGGTGGAACTGGATTCAACTCACCAGCCGCCGAACGACAGGCCGCCGTTGACGCTCAGGGTTTGCCCTGTGATCTGCGATGCCCCATCGCCGGCCAGGAACGCCACGGCCTCGGCCACCTCTTCGGCCGTGGGCGCCCGGCCTGAAGGAAAGCGCGCGACCGCCTTGGCGAACAGCTTGCTGCCGAAGTTTTCGTTGGCGAACATCCGGTCCCAGCCTACCGTGTTCGAAGTGATGGTGAGCGCGACCGCGTTCACACGGATCCTGTCGCGCGACAGTTCGCGCGCCAGGGCCTTGGTCAGCAGGATGACGGCCGCGCCCGATGCACCGATCACCGACTCACCCGGGGTGGGATGGCGCGCCGCGTCGGTGGTGATCAGCACGACCGAGCCGCCGCCCGCCTGCTGGAAGAACGGGATGGCGGCGTGCACGGGCAGGATGCGCCCCATCACGCGCGTGCGAAAGCCCGATTCGATCTGCTCGGCCGTCATCTGCGCGAACGGCATGGGCCCCAGCGGGTTCTGCGCGCCGGAACTCACCAGCACGTCCAGTCGCCCGAGTCGCCGCGCAGCCTCGGCCACCGCGGCTGCCCCCTGGGCCGCATCGCCCGCATCGCCCTGCACGAAGATGCAGCCCGGCGACAGCGCCTTCAGCTCGCTTTCGGCGCGCGCGCCGGTGTCGGCGGACCGGCCGGTGACGGCCACCGTGTGCCCCTGGCTCGCCATCAACTTCGCCACCGCGAGGCCCACGCCGGCGCTGCCGCCGGTGATGAGGACTTTCTTGCTCACCGATAGCGCCGCTGTATGAATTCGGCGATGCAGACCGGCTTGGCCTCGCCCTCGCGCTCCACGTTCATGTCCCAGGTCAGCTGCAGGCCATTGCCGGCCACCTCCTCGCAGGCCAGCAGCTTGATGCGGCTGCGCAGGCGGCTGCCCACCGGCACCGGCGCGGGAAAGCGCACCTTGTTCATGCCGTAATTGATGCCCATGCGCATCTGCTCCACCTTGATGGCCGTGGCGTACATCCGCGGCAGCAGCGACAACGTGAGAAAGCCGTGCGCAATGGTCGTGCCGTACGGGCCTTCCTTTGCGCGGACCGGGTCCACGTGAATCCACTGGTGATCGCCCGTCGCATCGGCGAAAAGGTTGATCATCTCCTGCGTCACGTCGACCCAGTCGCTGGTGGCCACATCCTGGCCCACCAGCGGAACCAGTTCGTCCAGCGTTGCAAAAACTCTCATTGGGTTATCTCCTCAGACCATCGTCACGACCAGCTTGCCGTGCGCCTGCCGGCTCGCGATCAGCTCCAGCGCCTCGCTGCCGCGTTCGAGCGGAAAGCGCCGTGAAATGCGCGGCCGGATCAGGCCGCGCGCGTACATGTCCAGCAATTCGCGCACGCTGGCATCGAATTTGGCGGGCTCGCGCCGGATGAATTCGCCCCACGAAACGCCCATCACCTGGCAGCCCTTGAGCAGCACGAGGCTGAGCGGCAGGCGCGGCACGCCTGCCGCGAACCCGACGACGAGAAAGCGGCCCTCCCACGCCATGGCGCGCACGCACGCCTCGGCGTAGTCCCCGCCGGCGACGTCGAGCACCACGTTCGCGCCGTCGCCGCCCACGGCTTGTTTGACCGATTGCGCAAAGGCCCGCGCGGAGTCCTTGTCCAGGCCGGCGGCCGGATACACCACGCCAGCCGACGCGCCTTGCGCCAGTGCGACATCGAGCTTCTCCTGCGAGGACGTCGCCGCGATCACGCGCGCGCCCCAGGCCTTGCCCAGCTCAATGGCCGCCAGGCCAACGCCCCCCGCGGCGCCGGTGACCAGCAACGTGTCGCCAGCCTTCAACTGGCCGCGCTCGCGAAGCGCGTAGTGCGCAGTGCCGTAGGTCACCAGCAGCGCGGCGGCCTCGTCCATCGGCATGTCACCGGGAATGGGCACGCAGCTGTCAGCGTCGACCACCAGCTGCTCGGCAAGGCCGCCCCAGAGGCACAGGGCCATCACGCGGTCACCCACGTTGAGGCCGGTGACGCCGTCGCCGACGGCATCGACGACTCCCGCGACTTCACCGCCCGGCGCGAACGGCCGCGGTGGCTTCATCTGGTATTGGTCATCGATGATCAGCGTGTCGGCCAGGCCCAGGCCGCAGGCATGCACCCGCAGCCGCACCTGGCCGGCGCCGGGCTGCGGCTCGTCCACGTCCTCGAGGACGAGCGTGTCCGCGCCGCCCTTGGCTTTGGAAAGAAGCGCCCTCACGCGGCGCGTCATCCGACCATGGTCAGGCCGCCGCTCACGCTGAGGACCTGGCCCGTCACATAGTTCGAGTGCGGCCCGACGAGGTAGCGCACGGCCTGTGCCACGTCTTCGGGCTGGCCAAGCCGGCGGAACGGGATGGCGCTGATCAACGCCTCGCGTAGGCCTTCGGACGCCTGCGTGTTGAACAGCGGCGTGTCCGTCGGGCCGGGGCACACGACGTTCACGTTGATCTGATGACGCGCCATTTCGCGCGCGAGCGACTTGGTGAACGCGATCAGTCCGCCCTTGGTCGCGGCATACGCCGTTTCGCCCATGCTGCCGACACGGCCCGCGTCACTCGCGATGTTGACGATCTTGCCCGCATTGGCGGCAATCATCGACGGCAGCACCAGCTGCGTGAGCCGCATCGCGCCGAGCAGGTTCACTGCCACCAGCCGCTCCCAGAGCTCGGGGTCGTTCTTGATGAAGGGGCCTACCTTGTCGAAGCCGGCGGCATTCACCAGCCCATCCACGCGACCATGCTGCGCCAGCACCTGCTGCGCGAAGGCCTTCACGGAATCGGGCTTGGCCAGGTCCAGCGCGGTGGCGAAGGCCTTTGCACCCTCGCACTCATTCGCCGCGCGCTCAGCGCCCTCGGAATCGAGGTCGCCAATGTGTACCGTCGCGCCTTGTGCGGCCAGCACTTGCGCCGTGGCCTTGCCGATGCCCGAGGCGCCGCCTGTGACGACGATGATCTTGTCTTTCAGTTCCATGCTTGACTCCAGGTGTCGTTTACTTGGCCGAACGCGCGAGGAAGGCGCCGACCAGTTCCCGCGTGCGCGGATGCGCCAGGCAGGTTTTGACGTTGTTGCTCTCGACGACGTAGCCGTCGCGGCTCGTGTCGAACGCCGCATTGATGGCGGCCTTGGCCGCCTGCGCCGCATGAGGCGGCACCGCGGCGAATTGCCGCAGCACGGCTTCGGCCTGCTCATCGAACTGCGCGGCGGGCACGGCCCACTGCACCAGGCCGAGCGCCAGCGCCTGCGCTCCCGTGACCGTTTCGCCGCTCAGGATCATCCGCATTGCGGCCGCTCGCCCGATGGCGCGCGGCAGCCGCTGCGTGCCGCCTGCGCCGGGCATCAGGCCCAGCTTCACCTCGACCAGCCCGAGCTTGGCTTCTTCCGACGCGAAGCGCATGTCGCAGGCCAGGGAAAGCTCGAGCCCGCCGCCCAGGGCGCTGCCCTTGAGCTCGGCGAAAGTCGGCCGCGGCAGCGATTCGATGCGCGCAAACAGCTTCTGGTAACGCTCGCCCGGGCCGGACTGCACTTCGATCGACTGGCTGAAATTGCCCTCGATCTGCTTCAAGTCCGCACCGCCCGAGAAAAGCTTCAACCCGCTGCGGATGCGCAGGATGGACCAATCGCTGCGTGGCTCCAGTTCGTCGAGCAGCTTGTGGAAGCCCTCGACCCAGGCGTCGTTCATCGCATTGACAGGCGCGCGAACCATCGTGATGGTTGCGATGGAATCGGCTACATGAAGTTCGAACATTCGTGCCTCCGTATCACAGGGCATACGCGAGGCGCGTGCCTTCGTCGATGGCGCGCACCGCGTCGAGTTCACTGGCGATGTGCGCCCCGCCGATCACGTCGACCTTCACGCCCGCCGCCAGCAGTTCGTCGGCCAGCGTCCGGTTGACCTCCTGGCCTGCGCAGACCACCACCGTATCGACTGGCAGCAGCGTGGGCTTCCCGTCGATCGTCAGATGGAAGCCCGCATCGTCCACGCGCTCATAAGTGCATCCCGTGAGCGTCTTGACGCCGCGGCGGCGCAGCTTGCCGCGGTGGATCCAGCCGGTGCTCAGGCCAAGCCGCTCGCCCACGCGGGTGTTGGAGCGCTGCAGCAAGGTCACCTGCCGCGCCGCGACGGGCGTATGCATTTCCTTCAGGCCGGTCTTCGAGGCGGTGGAGGTGTCCACGCCCCAGTCCTCGAAGAACTCCTCGGGCGTCTCGCGGTGCGATGCGGGATGCGGCGCTGTCAACAGCTCGGCGACGTCGAACCCGATGCCGCCCATGCCAATGATGGCTACATTCCTGCCAGCTTGCTTGCGACCCGTGATCACGTCGATGTAGGACATCACCTTCGGGTGGTCCGCGCCCGGAAACCGCACGTCGCGCGGCAAGATGCCGGTGGCGACGATGACACGGTCGAACTCGCCCGATGCGAGTTGTTGCGCCGTGGCGCGCGTGTTCAGGCGCACGTCGACACCGGTGCGCTTCAACTGCTCACCAAAATAGCGCAGTGTCTCTCCGAACTCGAACTTGCCGGGCACGCGCACGGCCAGGTTGAGCTGGCCGCCGATCACGTCGGATGCTTCGAACAAGGTGACCCGGTGACCGCGCTCGGCCGCCTGGGTGGCCGCCGCGAGGCCCGCGGGGCCGGCGCCCACCACGGCGACGCGCACCTTGCGCGCAGGCGGGGGCGATTCGAAATCGATTTCACGTCCGGCCTTCGGATTGACCATGCAGGTGGTCGCCTTCTCCGAGAATGCGTTGTCCAGGCAGGCCTGGTTGCAGGCGATGCAGGTGTTGATCGTCTGCGGCAGCCCGGCGGCGGCCTTCGCCGCGAAGAACGGGTCGGCCAGCATCGGGCGCGCCATCGACACCATGTCGGCGTCCCCGCTGGCCAGCATTTCCTCGGCAAGCTCCGGCGTATTGATGCGGTTGGAGATGACGACCGGAATGCGAACGGCCTGCTTGAGCCGCGCGACCGCGAACCGGAACGCGCCGCGCGGCACCGGGTACGCAATCGTGGGCACGACCGATTCGTGCCAGCCGATGCCGGTGTTGAGCAGGTCGGCGCCGGCAGCTTCGACGCCCCGCGCGATGGCGGCGATTTCTTCCGCGCTCGCGCCGCCCTCGGCCAGATCAATGGCGGAAATACGGTAGGCGATGATGAAGCTGGGCCCCACCGCGGCACGGATGCGCCGCACGATCTCGACCGGGAAGCGCGCGCGCTTTTCGGCGCTACCGCCCCATTCGTCGGTGCGGTTGTTGCAGCGCTCGGTGGCGAACTGGTTCACCAGGTACCCCTCCGAGCCCATCACTTCCACGCCGTCGTAGCCGCCCAGTTCGGCCAGCTTCGCGCAGCGCACGAAGTCTTGCACCGTGCGTTCGACCTCTTCGGTCGACAGCGCACGGGGCACGCGCGGATTGATCGGCGAGCGGATGTCCGATGCGCCGACCAATGCGTCGATCTTGCCGTTGCGGCCGGAATGCAGCAGCTGCAGCAGGATCTTGCCGCCGTGCTTGTGCACTTCATCTGTCACCGGTTTGTGCTCGTGCAGTTGCTCCTCATGGACCAGCATGGGCGCGCCGGGCTCGATCAGGCCCTCTTCGTTGGGCGAGCAGCCGCCGGTGACGATGACCGCCACGCCGCCCTTGGCGCGCTCGCCATAGAACGCGGCCATGCGACGCGCGGGCTGATCCTGCATGTCGATGCGGGTGTGCATCGAGCCCATGTACAGCCTGTTGCGCAGAACCGTGCGCCCGAGGTCGAGCGGGGCCATCAGGTGCGGGAACATCGGTTGGTCCATCTCAGGCCTTCTGGTCACGTACGCGGCGGAACTCGGGCTTGCGCTTCTCGCGGAAAGCAATGGAGCCTTCCTTCGACTCGGGGGTCTGGTAGAAGAGCGCGAGCGCTTCCAGGCCCGCGTTGCCGATGCCGCGGATGTTATCGCTGTCGGCATTGAAGGAGCGCTTGGCGATGGCCAGCGCTGTCGGGCTCTTTTCCATCAGTTCCGCGCACCAGGCGTCGACGGTTTCGTCGAGCTTGTCGTGGGGCACCACGATGTTGGCCAAGCCCATCGCCTGCGCTTCGGCGGCGCTGTAGCGGCGGCAGAAGTACCACATCTCGCGGGCCTTCTTTTCGCCGACGATGCGCGAGAGGTAGGCGGTGCCCCAGCCCGGGTCCACGGAGCCGACCTTGGGGCCGACCTGGCCGAAGATCGCCTTCTCCGATGCAATGGTGATGTCGCACATCGTCGCCAGCACGTTGCCGCCGCCGATGGCATAGCCCTGCACCCGCGCGATGACGGGCACGCGGCAGTCGCGGATGAGCGTTTGCAGCTCTTCGATCGGCATGCCCGCCACGCCGCGGCCCGCGTACTTTCCGTCATGCGACGACTGGTCGCCACCGGTGCAGAACGCACGCTCGCCGGCGCCGGCCAGCACGATGACCCCGATCGCCGGGTCGGCATCGGCATCACGGAAGGCCAGGATCATTTCCTCGACGGTGTCGGACCGGAAGGCGTTCATCACCTTCTCGCGGTTGATCGTGATGCGCGCCACGCCGCTCTTCTTGGTGTAGAGGATGTCGTTGAATTCCATTGCCGTGTCTCCTGGGTTGGCGTTGCGAGTAACTAAAGCGGGTCCCAGCTGAACACGTCCTGGGACCTTTCAAGCGGGGTGAACTGCGCGCGCATGGCGGGGATCGCCTGCTTGGCGATCTTCTCTGGCGTCCAGCCCTCGGCGTTGTGGACGGAGCGGACGGGCCGCGGCTGCGAGAAGAGGAAGATCTCGTTGGCGCGCACGCCGAAGATCTGCGCGGTGACGTCCTTGGCCTGGTCACTGGCGAGGTACACCGCGAGCGGTGCGATCTTGGCCGTCTCCATGGTCTTGAGCCGGTTCACGCGCTCGACCTGGTCGGGCGTGTCCGTGGGAATGCTGCTGATCATCCGGCTCCACGCGAACGGCGCGATGCAGTTGGAGCGCACGTTGAACTTGGCCATGTCCAGCGCCACCGAGCGCGACAGGCCGACGATGCCCAGCTTTGCGGCCATGTAGTTGGCCTGGCCGTAGTTGCCGATGAGGGCGGAGGTGGACGTCATGTTCACGAGCGCGCCGCGGCTTTCGCTCTTGAAGTGCGGCGCGGCGGCGCGCGCCATGAAGAACGAACCCTGGAGGTGCACGTCGATCACCGACTGCCACTCCTCCATGGACATGTTGAAGAAGAAGCGGTCGCGCAGGATGCCTGCGTTGTTCACCACGCAATCGATGCGGCCGAAGGTGTCCACCGCCGCGGCGATGATCTTCTGCGCGCTGGCCCATGTGGCGACGCTGTCGGTGCTGGCGAGGGCCTTTCCGCCGCGTGCCTCGATTTCCCCCACCACGCGCTGCGCGGGCCCCTGGTCCAGTCCTTCGCCGGCGAGCGAGGCGCCGATGTCGTTGACCACCACCGAGGCGCCTTCGGCGGCCATCGCCAGTGCGATGTCGCGGCCGATGCCGCCGCCCGCGCCCGTGACCACCACCACCTTGTCCTGCAACCAGCCTGCCATCTCGTTCTCCTTGTGTTCGTAAATTCTGCGCCTTCAGACAGCCCCGGCTTTCCGGAGCGCCTCGATGTCGCCACCGCCAAAGCCCAGTTCGCGCAACACGGAGTCGGTGTGCTGGCCCAGGGCCGGCACGGCATCCATGCGGGGGTCGTCCTCGCGGTTCATGCCCGGCGGCAACAGGGCGCGCAACTTGCCCACGGGCGAGTCGATCTCGGTCCAGCGGTCGCGGGCCTTGAGCTGCGGGTGTTCCCACACCGCGTGCATGTCGTTCATCCGCGCGTTCGCGATGCCGGCTTCGTCCAGCCGGGCCACCAGCTGCTCGCCGGTGAGGCCATGGAACACGCCATCCACGACCTGCTTCAACTCGCCCTGCAGTGCGACGCGCTGCGCATTGCCGGCGTAGGCCGGGTTCGCCATCACGTCGGGCCGCTGCAGAACCGTGCGGCAGAAAGATTCCCATTCGCGCTCATTCTGCACCGCCAGGATGACCGTCACACCGTCGGACGCGGTAAACGGGCCATAGGGAAAGATGGCGGCGTGCGAAGCGCCCGCGCGCGGCGGCGGCTCGGCACCGTCATAGGTGTAGTACAGCGCGTAGCTCGTCCACTCGACCATCGATTCCAGCATCGACACCTCGATGTGCGAGCCCTTGCCGGTGACGCCACGACGCAGGAGCGCGGCCAGCACGTTGCTGTACGCGTACATGCCGGCGGCGATGTCGGCGATCGATGCGCCGGATTTGGAAGGATGCTCCTGCGTGCCGCTGATAGACACCAGCCCCGCCTCGCTCTGGATCAGCAGGTCGTACGCCTTCTTGTCGCGGTAGGGGCCGTCCGGGCCGTAGCCCGAGATGTCGCACAGCGTCAGGCGCGGGTATCTGGCCGACAGCGCCTCCCACGAGATGCCCAGCCGCACGGCCGCGCCCGGCGCGAGGTTCTGCACGACCACATCGGCTTTGGCGATCAACGCATCCAGCACGGCCTGTCCCTGCGGGTGCTTGATGTCCAGCGTGACGCTCTCCTTGGAACGGTTCACCCACACGAAGTGCGAAGCCAGTCCGCGCGTGCGCGTGTCGTAGGCGCGCGCGAAATCGCCGGCACCGGGCCGCTCCACCTTGATCACGCGGGCGCCCAGGTCGGCGAGCTGCCGGGTGCAGAAGGGCGCGGCGATCGCGTGCTCGAATGTGACGACCGTCAGGCCTTCCAGCGTTCTCATCGCGGAACTTTCAGAACGAGCGCGGCAGCCCGAGCACGTGCTCGGCCACATACGAGAGGATCATGTTGGTTGAGACCGGCGCTACCTGGTAGAGGCGCGTCTCGCGGAACTTGCGCTCGACGTCGTATTCGGTCGCGAAGCCGAAGCCGCCATGGAACTGAAGGCAGGCGTTGGCCGCCTCCCAGGACGCGTCGGCCGCCAGCAGCTTGGCCATGTTGGCCTCCGCGCCGCAGGGCTGGCCGGTGTCGAACAGGGACGCCGCCTTGAACCGCATCAGGTCCGCCGCCTGCAAGTTGACCCAGGCCCGCGCGATCGGGAACTGCACGCCCTGGTTCTTGCCGATGGGGCGGTCGAACACGATGCGCTCGCTGGTGTACTTCACCACCTTTTCGATGAACCAGTGCGCGTCGCCGATGCACTCGGCGGCAATCAGCGTGCGCTCGGCGTTCAGGCCGTCCAGGATGTACTTGAAACCCTTGCCCTCCTCGCCGATCATGTTCTCGACGGGGATCTCGAGGTTGTCGAAGAACAGCTCGTTGGTCTCGTGGTTGACCATGTTGGGAATCGGCCGCACCGTCATGCCTTTGGCCATGGCCTGCTTCACGTCGACCAGGAAGATCGACATGCCGTCTGACTTTCGCGCCACCTGGTCCAGCGGCGTGGTGCGCGCCAGCAGAATCATCAGCTCGGAATGCTGCACGCGCGAGATCCAGACCTTCTGGCCATTGACGACGTAGCGGTCGCCTTTCTTCACGGCGGTGGTCTTCAGCCGGGTCGTGTCGGTGCCCGTGGTGGGCTCGGTCACGGCCATCGACTGCAGCCGCAGCTCGCCGGTGGCGATGCTGGGCATGTAGCGTTCCTTCTGCGCCTTGGAGCCATGGCGCAGGAGGGTGTTCATGTTGTACATCTGACCGTGGCAGGCGCCCGCGTTGCCGCCACAGCGGTTGATCTCTTCCATGATCACCGAGGCTTCGGCCAGGCCCAGGCCCGAGCCCCCGAACTCCTGCGGGACGAGGGCCGCGAGCCATCCCGCCTTCGTCAGCGCATCGACGAACGCTTCGGGATAGCCCTTTTCCTCATCAATACGGCGGAAGTAGTCATCGGGGAGTTGTGCGACCAGGCCGCGGATCGCGTCGCGGATGTCCTGGTACTGATCGTGAGTGCTGTGCATGGCCCCGAAGCATCGGGGCGCGAGCGAACACTGACAATCGAATTGTTTTGCCGATGATTGAGCAAATCTAAACGCGGCTGCGATTGGAATATCATCGCTTGAATCCAATTCAACCCAATGTCTGCACCATGCGGGACATGCCTCCCCTGAATGCGCTGCGCGCGTTCGTATCGACTGCTCGCCACCTCAGCGCCACCAAGGCCGCCGCGGAGCTCCACGTCACGCTGGGCGCCGTGAGCCACCAGTTGCGCGCGCTGGAGGAGTTTCTGGGCGTGGACCTGTTCGTGCGCGGGCACCGCCAGCTGACCCTGACCGACGCAGGCGAGCGCTACTTCCGCGATGTGTCGGCCGCCTTCGATTCGATTCGCGCGGCCACCAAGCTGCTGGTGGAGCCGGGCAACAAGGACATGCTCAAGCTGCGGGCGTACACCACGTTCTCCCTGCGCTGGCTGATTCCGCGGCTCTCCAGCTTCTACGCGGAGAACCGGTCGGTCGAGCTCGTGCTGTCCACCAGCAACGAGCCGGTCGACTTCAGCCGCGAGAAGCTGGACTTCGCGATCCGCCTGGGCTTGGGCGAATGGCCGGGCGCCATCGCCGAGAAGCTCATCCCCAACATCGTGGCGCCGGTCTGCAGCCCCTCCCTGCTCGCGCGCGGTCCCGCCGTGAAAGAGCCGGCCGACCTGATGCAGCATGTGCTGCTGCAATCGACCTGGCCGGAGCGCCGCGACGACTGGCCGGCGTGGCTGTCGGCCCAGGGCGTGGCGACGCTGGACGACTTCAGCTTCCTGTACTTCGAGAGTTCGGCGCTGAGCTACCAGGCTGCCATCGAAGGACAGGGTTTCGCGATGGCGCAAATGGCGCTGGTGCAGGACGACATCGCCGCCGGCCGGCTGGTGTGCCCCTTCGACCGCTACCTCGACCGCGGCGAATTCACCTATTACCTGATCTACCCGGAAAGCCGCAGGCTGACGCCGCAGATGAAGACGTTCCGGGAGTGGCTGCGCGCGCAGTGCGCGGCCTTCAACGAAGCCTCTACGCCCGCGGCGAAGGCCTGAGCCGCTCGCGGCTCACCGCCCCGCGAACGCGGCGGCCCTCCTGGCGAGCAGGGCATCGATGCCCTCGGCCGCATCCTGCGTCGCCGCGACGCGGGCGATGGCCAATGCCTCTTCTTCCAGTTGCGACTGCAACTGCAACGCACCCGCCCGCAGGAACAGCCGCTTGATTTCGCCATAGGCGCGGGTCGGCCCGCGCGCGAGTTGCCGGGCCATCGCGCCGGCTTCGTCGGCCAGCCGCTCCAGGGGCACCACCAGGTCGATGAGCCCGGCCGCCATGGCCGCGTCGCTGTCCAGCACCTCGGCCAGCAGCACGAAGCGCCGGGCGCGCGCCATGCCCATGCGCGCGGTGAGCGTGGCACTGGTGCCCGAATCGCAAGACAGGCCGATGCGTGCGAATGCCGAACCGAAGCGGCTTTCCTGCGCCGCGACAACGACGTCGCAGCCCGCCACCAAAGAGAGCGAGCCGCCCATGACGGCGCCCTGCACCTGCGCCACCAGAGGCACCGGCAGCGCCCACAGCCGCTGCAGCGCCATGTGCAGGTCGGCGGTCCACTCGTGCACGAGCGCGGGCAGACCACCGGGCGGGGCATGGAACGCGCGCAAGTCGCCGCCGAAGCTGAAATCGCGGCCCTGCGCGCGCAGCAGCACGCAACGCAGGCCGTCGCATTGCCAGAGCCAGAGCACGTGCTCTTTCAGCTCGCTGATCAACGCGCGGTCCAGCGGGTTGCCCCGGTCGGGTTGCGTGAGCGTGAGAACGGCCAGACCGTCCTCGAAGGTGCGGGCCAGCGCCTCCATCAATACTGCACCGCGACGCGGCCGATCCGCTCGCGCGCGATCACCAGTTTCATCACCGCGGCCGTCCCGTCGCCGATTTCCAGCCCCATCACGTCGCGCATGCGCTGCTGGTGCGGCGAATCCTTGGACCAGCCGTAGTGGCCGAAAGTCAGCAGGCACTGGTGGATGACGTCGAACGCGTGGCGCGGCCCCATCCACTTGCACATCGCCGCCTCGGCCGTGTGGCGCTCGCCCGCGTCCCGCAATGACAGCGTGTGAAAGCACAGCTGGCGGACGGCGGCGATGATCGACTCCCCCTCCGACAGGGGAAACGACACGCCCTGGAACTGCCCGATCGGGCGGCCGAACGCCTCGCGCTCCTTCGCGTAGGCCCATGCTTCGTCGAGCGAAGCCTGCGCTGCGCCGCAGCATTGCAGGCCGATCAGCGCCCGGCTGTAGTCGAAGCCCTGCATGCCGATGGCAAAGCCCTTGCCGATCTCGCCCAGGACGCCGGTCGCCGGCACCCGCACATCGTCGAAGAACACCGAGCCGCGGCCCGCGGCCAAGCCGCCCACGTCGTCGAAGCAGGTGGTCGAAATACCCGGCGCCGTGGCCGGAACGAAGAAGGCAGAGACGCCCTTGGCCCCCTCGTCGGCCGCGCCGGTGCGCGCGAAAACCAGGAACGCGTCGGCCCGGTCCGCGAACGAGATCGACGTCTTCTCGCCATTGATGATCCAGCCGCCGCTGCCATCGGCCCGCGCCTTCACCTGCAAGTTGCTGGCGTCGGAGCCGCCGCGCGGCTCGGTGAGGCAGATCGACACCACCGCTTCGCCACGCGTCATGCGCGGCAGCCATTCGGCGGCGATGGATGGGTGCGCGTGGCGCAGCAGGATGGCGCCGTTCAGCGAAGCGCCGAGCATGAACGAGCCCATGTTGAAGTCGCCGTAGGCCACTTCCTCGAACAGGATGCCGGTGGTGACGCCGTCCAGCCCCATGCCGCCGGCGCTTTCGGGCAAGTCCATGCCCAGCAGGCCGAGCTGGCCCATTTCACGCAGCAACGCGCGGTCGAGCACGGCCGCCTTTTCCCTCTTCTGGTAGTCGGGCAGCAGCCGCTTGCGTGAGAACTGGCGTGCGCTGTCCCGCAGCGCCCTCTGGTCGTCGGTCAAAAGCATTCGCCCATTCAACCGTCGGGCCGACCGCCGTTCAATCGAATTCTTTTTGGGTGGGTTGAGAGGAATTCGACCGACACCAAAAATAACTCAATTGCGCCCTGCCCCCGCGCCGCCCATCATCGTCGCCAACTGGAGACAACCCGAATGAAGATCGCAGAGGTGCTCCCGCCCGGATTGTTCAGCGGCCAGACCGCGTTCATCACCGGAGGCGGCAGCGGCATCAACCTGGGCATCGCCCGCAACTTCGCGGCACTGGGCGCCAACATCGCCATCTGCAGCCGCGACCTCGCCAGGCTGGAACACGCCGCCGAAGGATTGCGCGCGCTCGGCGCGAAGGTCCTGCCGGTGTCGGCGGACGTACGGGACGCCGCGGCCGTTGCGGCCGCGCTCGCGCGCAGCGAGGCCGAACTCGGCGCCGCGAGCATCGTCGTCTCGGGCGCCGCGGGCAACTTCATCTGCGAAGCCGAGAAGCTCTCGCCGAATGGATTCAAGACGGTGGTCGACATCGACCTGCTCGGCTCCTTCAACGTCTCGCGCCTGGCCTTCGAACAGTTGAAGAAGACCCGCGGCTCGCTGATCTTCATCTCCGCCGGCCTCGCCTGGCTGCCCTACTCCCACCAGGCCCACGCCGCGGCGGCCAAGGCCGGCATCGACGCGTTGATGAAGAACCTGGCGCTCGAATGGGGCCGCCACGGCATCCGCGCCAACAGCATCGCGCCGGGCTACATCGGCGACACCGAAGGCACGCAGCGGCTCGCCCAAGGGCCGGTGCTGGACGCGGTGATGGCCACCACGCCGCTGGCGCGGCTGGGAACCACCGACGACATCGGGCACGCCGCGGTGTTCCTCGCCTCGCCGCTCGCGTCGTTCATCACGGGCACCGTGGTCGTGGTCGATGGCGGCCATTACCTGGAAGGCCCCGCACTCCTGAACGCCGCCCAGCGCGGCCTGTCGGCGCAGGCTGCATGAACGCCCCGGCCGCGGCACTGGGCCTGTCGGTTCGGGACATCGCGGTCTCGTTCGGCGGCATCCATGCGCTGCGGGGTGTCACGATGACCGCACCCGCCGGCAAGATCACGGCCGTGATCGGGCCCAATGGCGCGGGCAAGACCAGCCTGTTCAACACGATTTCGGGCTTCTACCGGCCGGACGCGGGCCGGGTGATCCTCGGGGGCACCGACATTACCAGCACGCCAGTGCACGCGCGCGCCGGCATGGGCCTGGCCCGCACCTTCCAGAACGTGGCCCTGTTCCGGGGCCTCTCCGTGCTGGAGAACATCAAGCTCGGCGGCCACCACCTGATGCGCGCCCACCCGCTGGCGGCGATGTTCGGCGCCGCGTCGTCCAGGCGCGAGGAGCTGGCGCTGCGCGCCGAGGTGGAAGACCGGGTGATCGACTTCCTCGAACTGGATAACGTTCGTCACAAACCCGTGGAAGCACTGTCGTACGGCCTGCAAAAGCGCGTCGAACTCGCGCGCGGGCTCGCGATGCGGCCTTCGGTGTTGCTGCTGGACGAACCGGTGGCCGGCATGAACCGCGAAGAGACGGAAGACATGGCGCGCTTCATCCTGGACGTGCAGGAGGAGTGGGGCGTCACCGTGGTGCTGGTGGAACACGACATGGGCATGGTGATGGACATCTCCCACCATGTGGCCGTGCTGAACTTCGGCGAGCTGATCGCGCAGGGCACGCCCGCGCAGGTCGGCCGCGACCCCGAAGTGGTGAAGGCTTACCTCGGCGGTGAGGCGCAGGCCGTCGCGGCATGACCGACTTCTACGTCTTGATCGAGTTCCTGCTGCTGGGCCTGCTGGCCAGCGGCATTTCGGCGCTGATGGCGCTGAGCTTCGTGCTTGTCTACAAAGGCACGCACGTCGTGAACTTCGCCGCGGGCGAGGTGATGATGCTCGGCGCCTACCTGTATTACACGGCCGCCGTCGTCCTCAAGCTGCCACCCGCCGCCGCGCTGCTGCTGGCGCTGGCGGGCATCGCCCTGGCCAGCGCCGCCATCGAGGCCCTGGTGCTCAGGCCGCTGGCCGGCCAGCCCACCATCGCCATCCTCATGGCGACCATCGGCATGGCCAGCCTGCTGCACGGCGGCGTGGAAATCATCTGGGGGCAGGATCCGCTGGAAACGCCTGCCCTGCTGCCGCGCTTTCCGGTGAACTGGGGCGAGGTGATGATCCCCGGCGCGGCCATCGGCAACTTCGTGCTGGCCAGCCTGCTCATCGCAGCGCTGGTGGTGTTCTTCCGCTTCTCGCGCGCGGGCATCGCGATGCGCGCCACTGCGAGCGACCCCGTCACCGCCGCGACGCTGGGCATCGACATCCGCGCCTCGCAGCGCATGACCTGGGTGCTGGCCGGCGTGACGGGCACTGTCGCCGGTGCGCTGATCGTCAGCTCCGGAAGCGTCTCGCCGGCACTCGCGTCCAGCGCGCTCGGCGTGTTCGCGGTGGTCATCCTCGGCGGGCTCGACAGCGTGGCCGGCGCCATCCTGGCCAGCCTCGTCGTCGGGGTGCTGGAAAGCCTGACCGTCGGCTACATCGGCGGCAAGATGCGCGACGTCTTCCCCTACCTCGTCGTGCTGGCGATGCTGATCGTGCGGCCCTACGGCCTGCTCGGCACGCGCGAGATCGAGAGGCTCTGAAGCGTGCGCACCGGTGTCTTCTTCGAGAACTACCACGGCGAAGAGCAGCTGTGGGATTCGCGGACGGCCAAGGTGTGGATGGCGATCTTCGTCGGCGCGGTCGCGACGCTGCCCTGGTGGGGCTCGGACTACATGGTCGCCATGGCGTGCATCGTGGGCATTCACCTCATCGCGACCATGGGCTTGAACATCACGACGGGCAGCGCCGGCCTCATATCGCTAAGCCAGGCCGCCTTCATGGGGGTGGGCTGTTATGCGGTCTCGTGGTTCGCGCGCTGGGGCCTGCCCTTCTGGCTGGCGCTGCCGCTGGCGGGGACGCTCGCGGCCGCCATCGGCATGCTGGTCGGCCTGCCCAGCCTGCGCGTCAAAGGCATGTACTTCGCGATCGCCACGCTGGCGGCGCACTTCGTGCTGAGCTTCCTGTTCCGCGAGTGGACGCCGGTGACGGGCGGGCCGCGCGGCGTGACGGTTCCGCCCGCGAACTTCTTCGGCATCGAGCTGGCGGGCGATCGCCGGATGTTCTATCCAATCTTCGCGTGTGCACTGCTGCTGGGCCTGGCCGCGGCGAACATCGGGCGCAGCTACGTTGGCCGTGCGTTCGTTGCGGTGCGAGACCGCGACATTTCCGCAGAAATTCTGGGCGTGAACCTGCTGCGCTACAAGGTGCTCGCGTTCATGCTGGGTGCGTTCTACGCCGGCATCGCGGGCGGCCTGCTCGGCTACTTCTACGGCGCGATCACCTCCGAATACTTCACCTTCAGCTTGTCGGTGTTCTATGTCGCCGCGATCATCGTTGGCGGCCTCGGCCGCGTGCTGGGCAGCGTATTGGGCGCCGTGTTCATGACTTTCGTGCCCGAATCGTTGCGCCTGCTGTCCAGCGCGCTGTCGGGCTCGGTTCCCGCCCTGGCAAGCCTGCTGCTGCCCATGGGGCAGGTGGTGTTCGGTGCCCTCATCATCGCCTTCCTCATTTTCGAGCCCCACGGACTGGCCCAGGTATGGGCCCGGGTGAGGCGCACTTTCCACCTCTGGCCCTTCAGGACCTGACTCGCATACCACCAGGAGACAACCATGACCCAGAATCGCAGACAAGTGTTGAAAGCCGCCGGCGCCGCAGCCGCCCTGGGGGTCGGCGCGTGGCGCCCGGCATTCGCGCAGGCGAAGGCCGACGTCGTCATCGGCGCCGCCCATCCGATGACCGGCTTCATGTCGTTCGCCGGCGTCGCCAGCAACAACGCCATGGGCGACTACATCAACTGGCGCAACCAGAACGGCGGCATCCTCGGCCACAAGATCCGCTATGTCGGCGAAGACAGCGCCTACAAGGTGGACCAGGGCGTGGCCGTGGTCAAGAAGATGATTGCGTCGGACAAGCCGTCCTTCATCTTCCTGGACGGCACGCCTTTGTCGAAAGCGGTTGCGCGTGACGTGCTTGCCACCGGCTCCGTGATGACCGGCGGCTTCTCGTCGTCGGAGGCACTGCTGGACCAGAAGGTCTACCCGCACCACTTCCTGTCGGGGCCCACATTTGGCGCGACGCACGAGATCCTGATGGAGTACATCGGCCGCGTCTCCAAGGGCAGCGGCACCACGCCCAAGATCGCGCTGGTCTACACCGACCAGGAGTTCGGCAACGAAGCCATCCCGCACTCGAAGGCGCGGGCGCAGAAGCTGGGCCTGCCCATCGTCCAGGAAATCGTCACCAAGCCCACGGGCGTGGATGTGACGTCCGAAGTTGCCAAGCTGCGCCGCTCGCGGCCGGACATCGTGATTTTCCAAGGCTACATCATGAATCCGGTGCCCGAGTTCGTGCGCCAGATGCGCGAGGCCGGCATCAATGCCCAGGTCATGTCGACCACCTACGGCCTTGACCGCATCATGTACGACGCGCTGGCCAAGAACGGCGAGCGCCTCACGGGCGTGATGCCGTACCGCTACGGCTACGACACCGAATCGAAGATGATGGTGACGATGCGCGAGTACGTGGCCAAGGTGCGCCCGCAGCAGGAGTCGATCTCCGTTTTCTACATCCACGCCTGGCTCACCGGCATGATCTTCTGCGAAGTGGCCGAGCGCTGCATCAAGGCGAACAAGAAGCTCACCATGCCCAATATGAAAGCCGCGCTGGAATCGATGAAGGAATGGGACACGGGCGGCCTCACCGGGCTGCTGGCGGACCTGAGCACCCACCAGATCAAATCCGGCCGCGTGTACAGCTACGACCCGGCCCTCAAACGGATGGAGCCCGCCAGCGGATGGATCAGGGTCTGACGACGAGCAATGCCCCGGCGCCGCGCGCCCTGGCGATCGAGAACCTCGAGGTCGTCTACCACCACAGCATCCAGGCGCTGCGTGGTTTGTCCATCGAGGTGCCCGACGGCAAGATGGTGGCGCTGCTCGGCTCCAACGGGGCCGGCAAGACCACCGTGCTGAAGGCCGCCTCCGGCATCCTGCCCATGGAAAACGGCCGGATGGCGGCGGGGCACCTCAAGTTCTTCGGCGAGGACATCGGCGCACATGCCGCGCACGAACTCGCGCGCGCGGGCATGGCCCATGTGCGCGAGGGCCGGCATGTTTTCGAGGACCTCACGGTGGAGGAAAACCTGAAGGCCGCGATGGCGGCGCTGAAGGGCCGCACCGATGCGCCGGCGCCCGACCTCGACCTGGCCTACGGCTATTTCCCCCGCCTGGCGGAGCGCAGCAGGCAACTGGCCGGCTACCTTTCGGGCGGGGAGCAGCAGATGCTTGCGATCGGCCGCGCCCTGGTGGGCCGGCCCCGGTTGATGTTGCTGGACGAGCCCTCGCTCGGGCTGGCACCGCTCATCGTGGCCGACATCTTCGAGATCATCCGCCGCATCAACACGGAGCAGAAGGTGGCGATGCTGATCGTGGAGCAGAACGCGCGGCTCGCGCTGGAAACCGCGGACCATGGCTACATCATGGAGAACGGCCGCATCGTGCTCAATGGCAGCAGCGCGACCCTGCGCGCCGATGCGGACGTGCAGCGCTTCTACCTGGGCCGCGGCTCGGATGTGGATGCGCAATTGAGTTTTCGCGACGTGAAGCACTACAAGCGCCGCAAGCGATGGCTGTCATGACCGGTGTAGCCCCCGAACTGCGCGACCTCACATTGCCGCAGCGCCTCTTCCACTGGGCGCGCGTGCGGCCGCACGAAGTGGCGCTGCGCCAGAAGGACATGGGCATCTGGAAGCCTGTGACCTGGGCCGGCTACGCGCAGGAAGCCGCGAGCTTTGGCCTCGGCCTCATCGAGCTGGGCCTGCAGCGCGGCGAGCATGTGGCCATTCTCAGCGAGAACCGGCAGGAGTGGGTGTTCGCACAGATGGGGGTCGGTCTGGTGCGGGGCGTGCCGGCAGGCGTGTACCCCACTTCACCAGGGCCCGAAGTGGAATACCTGCTGACGCTGTGCGAGGCGCCCTTCATCGTCTGCGAAGACCAGGAGCAGCTGGACAAGGTGCTGGAGGTTCGCAATCGCCTGCCCAGGCTGCGGCAGATCATCGTGATCGACCCGAAGGGGTTGCGCCACTACGATCGCACCGGCATCCTCGAATTCAGCGAGGTCTCGGTCATCGGGCGACGCGTCGCGGCGCAGCAGCCGCAAGCGATCCCCGGCTGCCTGGAGCGCCAGCGCATGGACGACACGGGCCTGGTGGTGTTCACCTCCGGCTCCACCGGCCGACCCAAGGCGGCGATGCTGTCGTGGCGGGGCCTGTGCCGCGCGGGGGAGGGCCTGAACGGCGTGCTGCATGCCACACCGTCGGACCAGCTCGTCTCCTACCTGCCGCTGTGCCACATGGCCGAACAGATGTTCGCGGTGCAGGTGCCCCTCACGACAGGCGCGGTGGTGAATTTCGCGGAGAGCATCCGCACCGTGCAGGAAGACTTGCGCGAAATCGCGCCCCAGATCTTCCTGGCAGTGCCGCGCATTTGGGAAAAGTTCTATTCCTCCATCGAGATCCGCATGCGCGAGACCGGCGGGCTGCGCCTGCGCCTCTACCGCGCGGCGATGCGCCGGCTTGGCGGCTTCGCGCACCTCTCACGCGAACGCTGGACGCTCGGGCAGCGGGCGAAGTGGTGGCTGTGGCACCTGCTGGTGCTGCGCGCGCTGTTGAACTATGTGGGCCTGCGCCAGTGCCGCATCGCGGTGTCGGGCAGCGCGCCGATCTCGCCCGACATCCTGAAGTTTTTCAAGACGCTGGGGCTGTCGGTGCGCGAAGCCTACGGCCTGACCGAGGCGTCCGGCGCCAGCAGCTTGCAGCCCAGCGACGAATCGCCGGTGGGCTCCGTGGGTGCGCCCTTCCCCGGCATCGAGATGAAGCTGGCCGAGGATGGCGAGATCCTGCTGCGCGGCGACGTCGTCTTCCAGGGTTACTACAACTCGGCCGCCGCGACGGCGGAGGCGATCGACGGCGACGGATGGCTGCACACCGGCGATGTCGGCCGGCTGGAGCCGGGCCCGCTGGGCGACGAGCTGCGCATCGTCGACCGCAAGAAGGACATCATGATCACCGCCGGCGGCAAGAACATCACGCCGAGCGAGCTGGAAAATGCGCTGCGCGTGTCGGCCTACATCAAGGAAGCCATCGTCATCGCAGACCGGCGCCGCTTCGTCTCGGCCCTCATCCAGATCGACCCGGAAAGCGTGGGAAAGTGGGCGGAGGAATCGGGCATTCCGTACACCAACTACAAGAGCCTGGCCGAGTTGCCCCAGGTGCGCTCGCTGTTGCAGCAGGAGATCGACGCGATCAACGCGCGCATGCCCCAGGTGCAGCATGTGCGCAAATTCCACCTGCTGACCAAGGAGCTCGACCACGACGATGGGGAAGTGACGGCGACGATGAAGGTCAAGCGCTCCAGTATCGAGAAGAAGTACAGCGACGCGATCGAGGAGATGTACGCCTAGGAGGTCTGCGCGGCAGAGAGTAAGTTGTCATGCCGGGCTTGACCCGGCATCCACGTTGGCAAGCAAGTCTGCTGTTCGGGGGATCGCGGAGGCCGTACAGCGCTCAGGCGCGCGGCATGCGCGATGCCGGGTGTTCTTCTGGCCCGACGGGGGCAGCAGGATGTCCTGGTCGGGCTCGGGACTTGCCAACCTCCACAGATGACTCACGCCAACATGGATGCCGGATCAAGTCCGGCATGACAGACCTCTCTGCCGCGCAAACTCCTAGCCGCGCTTGAATTGCATTCAACAAGGGCGGGAAAAAGTCAATTGTCAGCACCGCGCGCCTCGTCCACCATGCCCGCATAAAAGGAGACATCCGGCATGTTGAACAGACGCATTCTTACCGCAGCCGCGCTCGCTCTGGCGGTGCTTCCCACGGCGGGCATCGCCCAGCAGTTCCCGTCTCAACCCATCAAACTGATCGTGCCCTTCAGCGCCGGCGGCCCCACCGACGCGCTGGCGCGCCAGGTAGCCAAGCAGTTGCAGGCCGGGCTCGGCCAGACCGTCGTGGTCGAGAATGTGCTCGGCGCCGCCGGGCAGATTGCCCTGGACAAGGCGACCAAGTCGCCGCCCGACGGCTACACCATTCTCATCAGCGCCAACACCATCCAGGCCATCGCGCCGCACCTGGGCAAACTGCCCTACGACACGATCAAGGGCTTCACGCCGCTGGGTGGCCTGGCCGGCTTTCCCTACGGACTGGCGGTCGGTGCGAAATCGCCCATCAACTCGGTGCAGGAGCTTGTCGCGAAAGCCAAGGCGGCGCCCGGTCAGGTGTCGTCCGGTTCGGCCGGCGTGGGCACGGGCACCGACATGACGATCAACATGCTGGCGCAGGCGGCCAACGTGACGTTCAACCAGTTGAACTACAAGGGCTCCGCGCCCGTCATGCAGGATCTGATGGGCGGCCACATCGACTTCAGCTTCGAGGTGATCAGCAACGCAGTGCCGCTGTGGAAGCAGGGCGCCATCAAGGTGTTGGCGACCAGCGGCAGGACGCGCCACAAGGTGATCAACAACGTGCCGGCCATGAACGAGATCTACCCGGGCTTTGAGTTCGTCGCGTGGTTCGCGATGTACGGCCCGGCGGATATTCCCGCGCCGATCGTGAAGCGCTACTCGGACGAGCTGCTCAAGATCCAGAAATCGCCGGAATACCTGGCCTTCATCGAGGACCGCGGCTTCGATGCCGTGCCAGCCACATCGGAGGAGCTGGCGAAGATGACGCGCGACGAGCTGGCCAAATGGGGCGAGGTCATCGCGAAGACGCCCCGCAAGCCCTGATTCCCGCAATGGCCCTGCGCGAATTCGAGAACGCCGCCGAGCTCGTGGCTGCCGTAGGGCAGGAGCTCGGCGTGAGCGATTGGTTCCCGATGGACCAGGGCCGCATCGACGGCTTTGCGGGCGTCACCAAGGACGATTTCTGGCTGCACACCGACCCCGAGCGCGCCGCGCGCGAAAGCCCCCACGGCAAGACGCTGGTGCACGGCATGCTGACACTGTCGCTGATGGCGCACCTGGCGCGCCGCATCTGGAAGATCAAGACCATGACGAGCGGCCTGAACTACGGCTACGACAGGACGCGCTTCCTGTCGCCCGTGTTTCCGGGCGACCGCGTTCGCTTGCGGCGCACACTGCTGGAAGCGGAACGCACTGCGCAGGGGCTGCGCATGCGATTCAAGGACGTGATGGAAGTCGAGGGCCGCGACAAGCCGGCCTGTGTCACCGAGAACATCAGCCTCTACCAGGCGGACTGAACCCATGAAAGCATTCGACCTGAGCGGCAAGGTGGCGATCGTCACCGGCGCCACGCGCGGCATCGGCCGCTCGATTGCGCAACACCTGGCCGCGGCCGGCGCGCGCGTCGTCGTCTCCAGCCGCACGGCGCAGGCCTGCGACGAAGTAGCCGAGGCCATTCGCGCCAGCGGCGGTCAGGCCATGGGGATCGCCGCCAACATATCGAAGAAGCCGGAGCTGGAGGAACTCGTGCGCCGCACGATCGCGCAGTGGGGCCGCGTCGACGTGCTGGTGGCCAATGCCGCCACCAACCCGTACTATGGGCCCCTGGCGGGCGCAAGCGACGAGGTGTTCGACAAAGTCATGCGCAACAACGTGCAGTCCAACATGTGGCTGGCCAACCTGGTGCTGCCCGGCATGGCCGAACGCAAGGACGGCGCGGTGATCTTCGTCGGCTCGATCGGCGGCTATCGTGGCCGCGCCACGCTCGGCATCTACGGCATGTCGAAGGCAGCCGAGATGCAGATGGCGCGCTGCATGGCACTGGAATGGGGCCGCCACAACATCCGCATCAACTGCATCGCACCGGGCCTCATCCGCACCGACTTCTCGCGTGCCATCTGGGAAAACCCGAAGCTGCTCGCCGAGCGCGAGCAGCTGCTGCCGCTCGGGCGCATCGGCGAACCCGACGACATCGGCGGCATCGCCGTCATGCTGGCCAGCAAGGCCGGCGCCTTCATCACGGGCCAGGTCATCACTGCCGACGGCGGCGAGACTGTCTGAGCCCGCCACAATCAAATACTGGAAGAAACACTTGGGACCGCTCGCCGGACTGAAGATCGTCGAATTCGCCGCTGTCGGCCCGGCGCCGATGTGCGCCATGCTGCTGGCCGACCTGGGCGCCACGGTGCTGCGCATCGACCGGGCCACGCCGGTGGAACTGGGCGCCAAGCGCCCGCTGCAGTACGACTTGCTGCTGCGCAACCGCGAGGTGCTGGCGCTGGACCTGAAGAGCGCCGAGGGCCGCGCCATGGCGATGGAGGTCGTCTCCAACGCCGACGCGCTGATCGAAGGCATGCGCCCCGGCGTGATGGAACGCCTGTGCCTGGGCCCCGAGGAATGCCTCGCGCGCAACCCGAAGCTCGTTTATGGGCGCATGACAGGCTGGGGGCAGAAGGGTCCCTTGGCGCAAGCCGCCGCGCACGACCTGAACTGGATCGCGATGAGCGGCGCGCTCGACGCGATCGGCCGCGCGGGCCAGCCGCCGAGCATTCCGATCAACCTGCTGGGCGACTACGCCGGCGGCTCGCTCTATCTGGCGCTCGGCATCCTGGCCGCGCTGCGCGAGAGCGAGCATTCCGGTAGAGGCCAGGTGGTGGACGCCGCGATCATGGACGGCGTCTCATCGCTCATGACCAGCATGTTCGGCCTGATGGCCGCGGGCATGTGGAAGCCCGAGCGCGGCAGCAACATCGCCGATTCGGGCACGCCTTTCTACGATGTGTACGAGTGCGCCGACGGCAAGTATGTGTCGGTGGCGCCGATCGAAACGCGCTTTTTCGAAGAGATGCTGGAGCGCCTGGAGATTCCCACGTCGCAGTTCCCGAACCGGTGGGACCGCACACAATGGCCGCGGCTGCGCGAAACCCTTGCCGCTAAATTCAAGACCCGCACACGCGACGAGTGGTGCCAGGTGCTGGAAGGCACCGATGCCTGCTTTGCACCGGTGCTCACGATGGCCGAGGCGCCCGCGCACCCCCATGCCGCCGCGCGCGAGATGTTCGTTGAAGTGGAAGGCGTTCAGCAGCCGATGCCCGCGCCCCGCTTCAGCCGTACCGCGCCCGGACTGCCGAAGGCGCCGCACACCACGACGCGCGACGAGGTCCTGGCCGCCCTGCGCGGCTGGTTCGGCGGCGAGCGCTATGCCGGGCTCGAAGAATCCGGAAAGCTCACCGCCGTGCAAGGCTGGGACGGCAACTGAATTTTGAGAGAAAGTGAATCCATGATCATTCAATCCCACGAAAACGGCGTCGCCACGGTTCGCATGAACGACCCGGAGCGCCGCAATGCGTTCTCGATGCCGATGCGAATCGCGCTGCTGAACACCTTCCGCGCGCTGGAGGCCGATCAGACGGTGCGCGCCGTGGTCTTCACGGGCGGCGACAAGGTGTTCTGCGTCGGCGGTGACGTGTCGGCCATGGGCAACCAGCCGATGGGCGCCGCGCTGGACCGCATGCGCATCGTGCATGACCTGGTGCGGCTGCTGGCGCAAAGCAGCAAGCCTTTCATCGCCGCAGTGGAAGGCTGGGCCGTCGGCGGCGGCCTCTCGTTGGCTCTTCTCTGCGACACCATCGTCGCGAGCGAGACGGCACGCTTCAAGGCCGGCTTCGGCGAAATCGGCATGGCGCCGGACACCGGCATCCTGCATTCGCTGCCCGCGCGCGTGGGCACCGGGCGGGCTCGCCAGATCCTCCTCTACAACGAAGTCTTCAGCGCAAAGCAAGCCCTGGATTGGGGCGTCATCGACGTGGTGGTGCCGACCGGTGGCGCCCTGCAGGAGGCCACGCGCCTGGCGAACATCCTGGCCGCCAAGGCGCCGCTGCCGATCGCACTGACACGCTCGGTTTTCGCTTCGGGCTTCGACGACGTGCTGCTGCGTGAGCGGGAGATCCAGGCGATGCTGTTCAGCTCCACCGACCATGACGAGGGCAAATCCGCATTCTTCGAGAAGCGCACGCCCTTGTTCAAGGGCAGCTGAGGAAATGACAATGACAGAGACATTGGACGACGCACGCGAACGGCTCGAATTGATCAGGGACAGCGCCGCCTCGGTGGTTCCGGGCAATACAGGTGCGGCAAGGGCGCGGGCCTTGCGCTTCGTGCAGCCCGGTTTCGACCGCGCGCTGTGGAAGCAGATGTGCGGCCTGGGCTGGGCCGGCCTGCGAGTGCCGGAAGAGCGCGGCGGAACCGGCTTCGACGTCACGGCGCTGTGCGCCGTGGCGCAGCAGCTGGGCGCATCGCTCAGCCCGGAGCCCTTCATCGCCGTGGCCGCTGCCGCGCAAGTACTGGATGGCGACTGGCTGGCCGAGGTCATGTCCGGCGACAAGCTTGTCGTGCCGGCCTGGACGGAGCGCGCTCACGATTTTCCTGCCGCCGGCCGTACACAGTTTCGCAATGGCAAGGTAAACGGCACCAAACGGTTGGTCGCGGCCGCGACTGCCGCCGACGGGTTTGTCGTCGCCACGGCCGAGGGCCTGGCGTTCGTGAAACGCGATGCACCGGGCATCACCGTCGATGCGCTCGGCCTGCACGACGGCGGCTTCGCCGGTGACGTGGTGTTTGCCGACGCGCCGGGCGAGGCCCTCGCCGGTTCCTTCGACGGCGTTTTCGAGGAAGCCGCCCTGGCCAACGCTGCCTACCTGCTCGGCGCGATGGAGACCGCGTTCGAAGTCACGCTGGCCTACATAACGGTGCGCAAGCAGTTCGGCAAGGCGATCGGCAGCTTCCAGGCACTGCAGCACCGCGCGGTCGACCTGAAGATCCAGATCGAGCTGACCCGCGCCGTGGTCAACAACGCGGCCGCCGTGCTGGACAACCCGGCCACGACCGCCGTGGAGAGGCGCGCCCTCGTCTCACGCGCGAAGATGCGTGCAGGCGACGCCGCCATGCGCGTCGCGCAGGAGGCCGTGCAATTCCACGGCGCCATGGGCATGACCGATGAATGCGACATCGGCCTGTATGCCCGCAAGATCCTGGCCGTCCACAATGACTGGGGATCGACCGTCGCCCACCGCCAGCGCTACACCGCCATCGAGCTCGCCCGCCATGATTGAAAACACCCCTGACTACAACGCGATGGACGACGACGCATTCCGCGCGATGGTGCGCGAATTCGTCGAAGCCAATTACCCGCCCGAGCTGCGGTTCCAGATCGGCCAGCTGCCGCATGCTGTCACGCGTGGCTGGCTCGCGAAGCTGGCGGAACGCGGCTGGGTCGCACCGGCCTGGCCGCGCGAGTACGGCGGCATGGGCTTGAACCCTGCCAAGCGAATCATCATGGCCGAGGTGTTCGACGCGCACGGCTGCTCGCGTTACGCAGACAACGGCGTGATGATGACCGGGCCGCTGCTCATCAAGTTCGGCACGCCCGCGCAACGCGAATTCTTCCTGCCCAAGATCCTGTCCGGCGAGCACATCTGGTGTCAGGGCTACAGCGAACCCAACTCGGGCTCCGACCTCGCCAGCCTGCGCACCGAGGCAGTGTGGAACGGCGAGGGCTGGACGATCACGGGCCAGAAGATCTGGACTTCGCGCGCCGACCAGGCGCAGTGGTGCCACATGCTGGTGCGCACCGACAAGGACGCGGCCAAGCCGCAAGACGGCATCAGCTACTTCCTGGTGCCGCTGGACGCGCCCGGCGTGACCATTCGCCCGATCAAGATCCTGTCGATGCACGAGGACTTCTGCGAAGTCTTCTTCGACAACGTGAAAGTGCCGGCCGACGCGCTGGTCGGCGCCGTGAACAAGGGCTGGTCCGTCAGCAAGGCGCTGATGGGCGGGGAGCGCATGTTTCTCGGCGCGGCTGCGCAATCGTTCAATGCCCTGGCGTTGCTGCGCCGCATCGCCAAGGCGACTGGAACCTGGGGCGAGCCCGCTTTCATGGACCGCTACGCGCGCCTGGCGGCCGAGTTTTCCGACCACAACAGCCTGTACGAAGCCGGCCTGGAGAAGGTACGCGCCGGCGGCGAGCTGGGCCTGGAAGGCGCGATGCTCAAGGTCCACCAGACGGAGATGTACAAGCGCATCGCCGCCGTCGCTGTCGAGATCGCCGGGCCGTTCAGCGGCGTGAGCGCTTCGAGCGACGCGGTGCAGGGCATCCAGGTCGCCTCCACCTTCCTTGCCTCGATGGCCGGCACGATCTACGGCGGCTCGTCCGAAGTCCAGCGCAACATCCTCGCCAAGCAGGTCCTGCACCTGCCCTGAAGAACCTCGTCATGACCCACTCTCCCGCTCCCGGCGCCCGCGCGCGCGCTTTCCTCAAACCACGCTCGATCGCGATCATCGGCGCCTCCGGCGACGAGAACAAGATCGGCGGGCGGCCCATCCGCTACCTGAAGCTCGCGGGCTACAAAGGCCCGATTTATCCGATCAACCCCGGACGCGACGTGGTTCAGGGCCTGAAGGCCTATCCGTCGCTGCAGGATGTCGACGCTGAAGTGGACCTGGTCGTCATCGCCGTGCCCGCACAGGACGTGCTGGAGGCGGTCGAGGCCTGCGTAGCCAAGGGCGTGAACGGCGCGATGGTGTTTTCTTCCGGCTTCGCCGAAGTGGACGAGGCCGGCCGCGAACTGCAGGATCGCATTGTGGAGACGGCGCGCAAGGGCGGCGTTGCCCTGCTCGGCCCCAACTGCGCGGGCACCTTCAACGTGCGCGAAGGCCTGCTCGCCACCTTCACCAGCGGCATCATCGACAAGCCGCCGCGCATCGGCTCGATCGGGATGGTGAGCCAGTCCGGCGCGTTCGGCATCCACATGATCGTGCTGGCCGCCGAGCGCGACCTGGGTCTTTCGATGTGCCTGACCACGGGAAACCAGAGCGACCTGGACGTTTCCGAAGCGCTCGCCTACATCGTCGAGGACGACGATACCGACGTGGTCGTGGTCGTAATCGAGGGCGTGGTGAACCCGACGCGCCTGCTGGCCGCGTTCGAATCCGCGCGCCGCAAGCGCAAGCCGGTGATCGTGCTCAAGCTCGGGCGTTCCGAAGCGGGCGCGAAGGCCGCCGCGTCCCATACGGCCAGCCTGGCAGGTTCCGACGAGATTTTCGATTCCATCCTGCGCCAGAACAACGTGTACCGCGCCTACTCGATCGACGAGCTGATGGACGTGGCCTACGCGTGCTCACTCAAGCGCCTGCCCGCCAACGACAAGGTCGGGCTCATCACCGTGTCCGGCGGCGTCGGCATCCTGATGGCCGACCAGGCCGAGGAACTCGGGTTGGTCGTGGCGGAGATGCCCGCGGCTTCGCAGGCGGCGATCAAGGAACTGCTGCCCTTCGCCGCCGCCCGCAACCCGGTGGACGTGACGGCTCAGGTCATCACGCACCCCCACCTGGTGGGACCGATGTTCGAGCACATGCTCACCGGTGGCGGCTACGGCTCTGCCGTCTGCTTCATCACCCACATTGCCCGCAACAAGGAGTTGTTCGGCAAGCTCCTGCCGCACTTCGAGGAAGTGGCGCGCAAGCACACCGACCGCTTCCTGGTGCTGTCGACCCTGGCAAGCCCCGAAACGCGCAAGCACCTGGAGAGCATCGGCTATGCCGTGTTCGAAGATCCGGGCCGCGCGTTGAAGGCGATCCGGGCACTGGTGCGGTTTCGCGCTTCTTTCGATGCGGCCGCCGCTGAAGCGGCGCCTGCCTTGCCGGCCGGCGCCATCGCGGTTGCCAGCGGTGCCGTCTATGACGAGTTCGCGGCCAAGAAGATCCTCGCGGCCGCCGGCATCCCTTGCGCCGCGGAAGAAGTGGTGACCTCCGTGCAGGCGGCCACCGAGGCCGCGCAAAGGATCGGCTTTCCGCTGGTGATGAAGATCGTCTCGCCCGACATCCAGCACAAGTCGGAGATCGGCGGCGTGCTCCTCAACGTGAACTCGGTGGACGAAGTTCGCAGCGGCTACGCGACGCTGATGGACCGCGCACAGACGCGGGCGCCGAAGGCCCGCCTCACCGGCGTGCTGCTCGCGCAGCAGGTCAAGGGCGGCGTGGAAACCATCCTCGGTGTGTCGCGCGACCCGGTGTTCGGCCCCATCGTCATGTTCGGCCTGGGCGGCGTGTTCGTCGAAGTGCTTAAGGACGTGACGTTCCGCCGCGCGCCGTTCGGCACCTCGGAGGCGCGCCTCATGATCCGCGAAGTCAAGGGCTATGCGATGCTGCAAGGGGTGCGCGGCGCGCCGCCGGCCGACGAGGAAGCGCTGGTCGACGCGCTGACGCGCCTGTCTGCCTTTGCGGCGGCACAGGGCAGCGCCCTGGAGAGCATCGACATCAACCCTTTCATCGTGCTGCCCAAGGGCCACGGCGCGCTGGCCGTGGATGCGCTGATTGAAACCCGTGCGGGCTGAACAGGCCGGAGGGTTGCCGAAAGACATTCTGCATTTCAATTCGTTGGCAGTAATGCTTCCGGCCAAGGCGCCCATATTCCCGAATAAACGCAGAACATTCTGGCGTCGCGCCGTAAGAATTGATCCATGACCGCAGTTCTAGAGCAAGACCTTCCACGCCGCATGTCGACGGTGCACCCGGCCCGCGCTCGCAATGGCTCCGAAGCCCTGATCAATACATTGATCGAGTGCGGCGTCGACACGATCTTCGGCTACCCAGGGGGCGCCGCCCTGCCCTTGTACGACGCGCTGCACGGCGAGCCGAGATTGCGCCACATCCTCGTGCGCCACGAGCAGGCCGCCGTGCACGCCGCGGAAGGTTACGCGCGTAGCACCGGGCGGCCGGGCGTCGTGCTCGTCACTTCCGGGCCGGGTGTCGGCAACACCGTGACGGGACTGCTGGATGCACTCAGCGACTCGATTCCGATCGTGTGCATCAGCGGCCAGGTCGCCACGGGGGTCATCGGCACGAACGCATTCCAGGAGAGCGATGCGCTCGGCATGACGCGGCCCGTGACGAAGTGGAACCACCAGGTGCGCTGCGTGGACGACATCCCGGCTCTCGTGCGCCGCGCGCTCGAAGTCGCCACCACGGGGCGGCCGGGCCCTGTGCTGCTTGACGTCCCCAAGGACATTCAGCTGCGAACCATGGGAAGCCAGGACGCATCCCCCGCCCGGCGGCCGGTTCGCCAGGGTGCCGCATTGCCGCCTCGCCCTAGCTTGCAGCGCGCGGCCGACCTGCTGTCCACGGCGAAGCGCCCGATCCTGTATGGCGGCGGCGGGCTGATCAACTCCGGCGCGGCGGCATGCGATGCGTTCGCGCGGCTCGTGCACTTGCTCGATGCGCCCTGCACGCTGACGTTGATGGGACTAGGCGCCTTCCCGGCCTCTCATCCAAACTTCGTGGGCATGCTCGGCATGCACGGGACGCTGGAGGCGAACCTCGCCATGCACGAGGCCGACCTCGTCCTGTGCGTCGGCGCGCGGTTTGACGACCGTGTCACCGGCAAGCTCGACGAGTTCTGCCCGCATGCCCGCAAGATCCATATCGACATCGACCCCGGCAGCATCAACAAGGTGGTGCGGGTAGACGTGCCGATGGTGGGCGATTGCGCGCAGGCGCTGGAGGCGCTCCTCGAAAGCCCCGCGTTGCAGGGGTTGCCGCAGGAGCGCCTTGAAGCGTGGTGGGGCCGCATCGACAAGTGGCGGGCAGCAAAGTGCCTGTCCTTCGCCGCGCGCGACGACGTGATCTTGCCCCAGCAATTGATGGTGTCGCTGCGCGACGCGCTGGAAGGGCGCGAAGCGATCGTGTCCACCGACGTCGGCCAGCACCAGATGTGGGCCGCGCAGTATTTGCGCATCGAGCGACCGGGCCACTGGCTCACTTCCGGCGGTGCGGGGACGATGGGCTATGGCGTGCCGGCCGCCATCGGCGCGCAGATCGCGCACCCCGGCAAGCTGGTGGTGTGCGTGAGCGGTGATGCGTCGGTGCTCATGAACATCCAGGAGCTGGCAACCGCCGTACAGCACCGCACACCGGTGAAGGTGGTCCTGTCGAACAACAACTACATGGGCATGGTGCGGCAGTGGCAGGAGTTGAACCACGGCAACCGGATCAGCCATAGCTGGAACGAGGCGCAGCCCGATTTCGTCGCGCTGGCGAAGGCCTTCGGGTGGGGCGCGCGGCGCGTTTCAGACCCGGCGGAGCTGCCCGCCGCCATCGCCGAGTGCATGGCTTACAAGGGACCGTTCTTTCTCGACGTGCAGGTGGCCGCAGAGGAAAACTGCTTCCCCATGATGCCTTCCGGCAAGGGACACCACTGCGTGATGCTCGCCAAGGACCGCTGGTACGAGGAGCCCGCGCAACCGGGACGCTGACGAGCGCCGGCTTCGGGTGTGCGCACCAAGGTTGCACGGCACTAGATCGGGTGCGAATGGGTGTTCAAACGGAGGTCTCAGATATTGGGTGTTATTGGGTGTACTATTGGAGAAATGCCCTTCCCCAGCACCATCCAGATCAGCTCCGAGATCTTGAGCCTCATCGCCGGCATAGATGAGTTCAAGGGTGCGTGGCGCGCTTTAGGCACGTTGGCGCCAGACAGGCTTTCGGCCTTACGGCGTGTGGCTACGATCGAGAGCATCGGCTCGTCGACCCGCATCGAGGGCAGCAAGTTATCGGACCGGGAGGTCGAACGGCTTCTGTCCAACTTGAAGATCAAATCCTTCGACACGCGGGACGAGCAGGAGGTAGCGGGCTACGCCGAGGTCATGGAATTGGTGTTCTCGTCTTGGGCGGATATTGCGCTGACCGAGAACCACATCAAGCAATTGCATCGCGACCTGCTCGTCTACAGCGAAAAGGACGCCTGGCACCGAGGCAACTACAAGACATCATCGAACAGCGTCGTCGCCTTCGACGTAGAAGGCAAGCCGCTCGGTGTGGTGTTCGAGACCGCATCCCCATTCGACACGCCGCGCTTGATGGCCGCACTGATCGCCTGGTTCAACGAGGGAAATAACGATCCGGGTGCCGTGCGCCTGCATCCTCTGCTGCGCATCGGCATCTGGACTGTGGTGTTCCTGGAGATTCACCCCTTCCAGGATGGCAACGGCCGCCTCAGCCGCGTTCTCACAACTCTGCTTCTTCTGCAGGCCGGCTACGCCTACGTGCCCTATAGCTCACTCGAAAGCATCATCGAGCAGAGCAAGGAGGCCTACTACCTCGCACTGCGGCAGACGCAGGGAACGATTCGAACCGACGCGGCCAATTGGCAACCCTGGCTGATCTTTTTTCTGCGCGCACTCGCGCAGCAGGTGCACCGCCTCAACCGGAAGATCGAGCGCGAACAGCTTGTGTTGGCGACGCTGCCCGATTTGTCGCTGCAGATCGTCGAGTTCGCGCGCGAGCACGGGCGCATCACGATGGGCGAGGCGATGCGCTTGACCGGCGGCAATCGCAACACGCTCAAGCAGCATTTCCGCGCACTGGTGGAGCGCGGGCACCTTCGCCTGCGTGGTGCCGGCCGAGGTGTTTGGTATGAACTCGCAGCGCCGCCGAGATGAGGGGCCGCTCACGCAGAAAGAAAAACAGCCTAGAGACGGAAATCTCTAAGCTGTTGATCTAGAAAGCGAATTTCTGGTGCGGCTGGCAGGATTCGAACCCACGACCCCTTGGTTCGTAGCCAAGTACTCTATCCAACTGAGCTACAGCCGCTGAGCGGACGATTATATCAGCTGAAATCGGGGGGCCTTGAGCACCCCCCTTCCCACGTCACAGCCCAACCACGAAATCAGTCCCCAGCGAGCCGGGGTGCGTGCCGACGCCGATGATCGCGATCGTCACTGCGGCGCCGACACCGGCCCCGTCCGCGTCGTAGGCCAGTGCACCGGAGACGCTGTCGTAGGTCAGGCTGCCGCCCAAACCGATGCGCGAGCCCACGGCGCCGAGGCCCGCGAACACCGCATTACTCAGCACGATGGTGTCGATGCCGGTCTGGAAGTCGGTGATCGTGTCGTGGTTGGCCAAGGCATCGGGTGCCACGTCGAAGACGAACCGGTCGTAGCCGCTGCCGCCGGTCAGCACATCGCTGCCGTCGCCGCCGTTCAGCACGTCGTTGCCCTCGCGCCCGTTGATCACATCGTCGCCGGCCAGGCCGTTCAGGCGGTCACCTCCCAGATAGCCGGTGATTTCGTCGTCGCCAATGGTCGGAACGAGCACCTTCGCGCGGATCGCCGTCGCTGACCAGGTGGCGCCCGAAGCGAACTGCACCCGCTCGATGGTCGTCACGCCGTTAGCGAAGTAGTTCGCTACCGTGACGGTGTCCGCGCCGGCGATGGTGAAGACCAGGTCGTTGCCGCTGCGCGTGGCGCGCACGTCGCCTTCCGCGATGCCGGCCAGGAAACTCAGTGTGTCGGTATCGGTGGCAAGTGGTGCGTCGCCGTCGCCGATGACGTACATGGGGCCAATGCCGCTTTGCAGCTGCTCGTCAGTCAGCGAAGGAAGGCTCTCGCTGATGAGATCATTGCCGCCGCCGGCCTCGATCCGGTAGAGGTCGCCGCCCGCGCCACCGCTCAAGGTGTCGTTGCCGATGCCGCCCGTCATCGTGTCCGCGCCGGCACCGCCTGCAAGCAAGTCGGCGCCGTCGCCGCCGTTGAGCTGGTCGGCGCCCGCGCCGCCGAAGGCGATGTCGTCACCCTCGCCGGCATTCACGGTGTCATTCCCATTGCCGGTGGAGATCCAGTCGTTGGCGGTGCTGCCGAGGATGGAATCGGCGATGTTGTAGCCGACGAAGATGTGATCCCCGTCGCCATCGAGCAGGGCCTGCGCCGCGAGCATCGCCTGCGTGTAAACCTGGGACACACCGTCGATGACAATTTGGACCTGATCGATGGTGCCGACGCTCACCGCGTCGTTGCTGAAGAAGCCGACGATGACGACGTGGTCCACGGACTCGTCGGCCTGCGTGATATTCACCACCAGGTCATCGTAGGTCAGGTAGCCGCGGGTGAACGTCACCTGGCCGGCAGTCAGCCCGGTCTGGGTCAGCACCACCGCATCGATGACGCCGGCGACGGTGTCGTTCTGGTCGATCAGGTCGTCCCCATCGCCTTGCGCGTACACGTAGGTATCGACTCCCGCGCCGCCGTCCAGGATGTCGGTGCCGGCGCCACCCTTGACGGTGTCGTTGCCGATGCCACCGAACAGCGTATCGTCGCCCCCCATGCCGGACACGCTGTCGTTGCCAGCCCCGCCGTCCAGCGTGTCGTCGCCGGCGAAACCGGTCAACACGTCGTTGCCGGGCGATCCGGTCTGGGCGACGACCGACAGATAGGCCTGCGGACCGCCGGCATCGAATTGCAGGAACTCGACGTTCGATACAGTCACCTGCACGCCCGCGCGGCTGAACACGGTTTGCGTGAGCGTCGGCCGCGAGATCAGATAGTCCTCGGCGGATCCCGACAACACCACGACGTCGGCGGTACCCAATCCGCCGTCCACCACGTCGGTGCCTCCATTGCCGGCGATCGTGTCGTTGCCGTCTCCGCCAACCAGGCTGTTATTGCCGGCGTTACCGCTCAGGACGTTAGCCAGCACGTTGCCCGTGATGTTGACTCCCGAGGTGCCGTTGGCAACGTTCGCATTGTCGACATTGAGCGTCATGATGTAGGTCGCCGCGGAAGCGAACACGAGGTTGACCGTGTCCGTCCCCGCGGTGAGTCCTTCGGTCACCACATCGGTCGTCAGATTGATGATGTAGGTGTCGTCGCCTGCTCCGCCAGCCAGCGAGTCGCTGCCGATGCCGCCATCCAGGCTGTCATTGCCCGCACCGCCGTTCAGCGTGTCGTTGCCCGCATTGCCGACCAGCGTATCGTTGCCGTCGGCGCCGGTCAGCGCGTTGGCATTGGCATTGCCGGTCAGCACGTTGTCGAGGTCGTTGCCTATGATGCCGACGGCCAGGGTGCCGCCGCTGGTCACCGTGCCGTTCTCGACCTCCGCACCCATCGTGTAGATGCCTGCGACGGCCAGCGCGACGTTGACCGAGTCGGTGCCCTCGCCCGCGTTCTCGGCGATCAGGTCACCGGCCGCGCCGGCCAAATCCACGACGTACAGGTCGTTGCCGTCGCCGCCCACCAAGCTGTCGGCACCCAGGCCGCCGATGAGCGTATCGTCACCGCCGAGGCCGGTGATCGTGTCGTTACCCGCCTGGCCGTCGATTGCCTCGGCATCAGGAGTGCCCACCAGCGCGTCAGGAAACGCCGACGGATCGTTGCCCCAGAGATCCGTCATCGTCTTGGTGACGCCATTAGCGAAGCGGACCAGCTCCACGTTGCGCAAGACGACGACTTCGCCGGTCACGGCGTTCTCGAGCCGGGTGTCGGTCGCGCTGAGGCGGGTAGGAGTGTAGTCGACGGAGAAATCCGCCAGCATGTTCACTTGGTCGAAGTCAGCGCCGCCGTCGAGCGTATCGCCCGCTCCCGTCGCCGTGCCACCGGCCAGCGTGTCGTTGCCGGCATTGCCCAACAGGATGTTGTTGGCCGCGTTGCCGGTGATCAGGTTGTTGTCCGCGCTGCCCGTGATGTTCACGCCAGCGGTGCCGGTGATGATGGAGGCGCTCTCCACGCCCAAGGTCATCACGTAGGTGCCCGCC